>Ga0190359_1001246_pt1 | contig 16236 bp, 13 predicted proteins | sample 48721823_MG_FD_161269 | JGI IMG/M metagenome (GOLD analysis project Ga0190359, IMG submission 161269) | Hydrothermal vent microbial mat bacterial communities from Southern Trench, Guaymas Basin, Mexico - 4872-18-2-3_MG | ecosystem: Environmental > Aquatic > Marine > Hydrothermal vents >... | reverse complement strand
AATGGCGATCATCAACATCTTGGCCAGCTCCGGGTCTTCTGGCACCTCTTCTGTAAGGCTGTTCTGATAGAGCAACATCCCTATGGGAAGAAACATGGCTGCCAGGGCATGATCGGAGATAAAGGCTGCAAGGGGCGTGATTACCAGGAAAAAGATAAGGGTGACCCACCTGGTGTTGGGTACAGCCAGTTTATTGAACATCATGAGACAAACCCGTTTATCCACCCCCGTCTTTACAAAGGCCGCAGCAAACATGAGGCTTCCCATGATAAACCAGCATGCATCAGACCAGTATAGCATGGCCACCTGCTGTCTTGTGACCACTCCGGTAAAGACAACTATAAGCCCCACACAAAAGGCAACAGCAGGCAGGGGAATGCATTCGGTCAAAAAACACAAAACCACAAACGCCATCATGGCAATGGCCACCTTGATATGCCAGGCTCCCCTGTCTGCCGCCTTTCTATCTTTTCCAGACAGATCCTCATACTTAAGCAGGTTCCTTCTTAGTTTCAAGGCATTGCGCATAATATCCTTGAAACGTTTATCACTGACATTATCCTTTATGTAATTGTGTGCCTTTTTAAAGTTTACAGGATCGGCCTGGATCTTGTATTTTTTGCACCACTTGAGATCACGCTTCAAAAAACGATCCTTTGTGAGGGCGCCCATCCTCATGTTACTTTCCATCATCTGGGCGGTGAGAAGCTGCCACTGGCTGACATTTGCACTTTTCTCACCGAAAAACTCGGTCGTAATGAAATCCACTACCGCCTTAGGGCCCACATTGTATTCGGTTGCCACGTCTTTCATCCCGTATGGCGTGGGCATGATCAAGAGGGCAAAAAAGACGGCCACCGGGATAATGAATATCTTCCAGTCCACATATTTGTCATAGCCGACGGCCTTCTTCTTGGCTTTTTCCCTCATCTTTTTCCTCCTTTTTCACTGTAAAATGACTCATTGCCTGCCAGAGATGATCTTGTCCATCTCGAAAAATAGCTCCTGCTCTCTCACTACGCCAACTACCTTGCCTTCCCTGGTAACGGCCACCCTCCGGTATCCTTCTCTATGCATTAGATACGCAAGTTCCATCAGGTTGGTGTCTTCACTTACTGTCGGGGGGGCCTCGGACATCACTTCTCTTATCTTCTTTTTGGAGAGCACCTTAACCTGGGTGGTAAAGAGGCCTGACCAGAACATGGGTGAGTATACAATGCTGTCTGCCATGGATGGTTTGGGCGTTGAAAGATACTCGGGCAGGACCCCTGCAATCAGGTCCCGGATACTCAAGATACCCACCATTTCTCCGTTCTTCTCAAATACCACGATAGAGCGATGTCCTGTCTCCATTATACGGCTGGTGGAAACAGCGCTCTTGAAGGACTCCCGCAACCTTTTGATTCCTTCCTTGACGGTGCTGTCCGGATTGATGGTAGTGTAATCCTCAATGGGAATCATGATGTCTCCTGCCCTTTTTTCCTCTCTTTTCTCTCCTGATCGTGCCAGATAGGCATCCTTTATTTTTGATGCCAGCAGATCGATATCGCACGGCTTGGCCAGGTAATCAAAGGCCCCATGCTTTAATGATTCCTTGGCTGATTCGAGGCTGCCATGGCCGGTCAGCATGATGACCTCCACATCAGGATCTATCTTTTTAATTTGGGCCAGTGCCTCGTGACCGTCCATCCCGGGCATCTTGATATCCAGGATAATCACGTCCTGGGGGGATTTTTGCAGGATTTCAACGGCCTCCTCCCCATTTTCGGCCACAGTGGTCTCATACCCCCGCCGCGAAAGTATCTTGGAAGTGGTAATCCTGAACTGTTCCTCATCATCTACCATCAATACCTTTATTTTTTTCTCCATCTATAACCTCCTTCCCGCCTCCTCTCACAAACCTAAGGGACAGGGCTGGATTAAGACTCCTCAGATTCCCTGATAATATGCCGCGGGGAGCCGGAGAGAGTCCGCATCTGAAGCACCCGGATCTTTTCCTCCAGTCTTTGCCGTTTCTCATATGCCTCTTGGGCCTTTTGGATCAGTTCATCAATATGGGTGGGTTTCATCAAATAGTCTGCTGCCCCGGATTTCAGACCCTCCACCGCGGACTCGGCAGTGGCATGTCCTGTAAGCATGATCACCTCCACCATGGGGTATTGCCTTTTTATCTGTTTGAGGGTGGCAATACCGTCCATTCCAGGCATCTTGACATCCAGGATGACCACGTGAACATTGTGCTCCCTCAGTATTTCCAGTGCCTCGGGCCCGCTTGTTGCGGTCAGCACATCAAGGCCCTTCCTTGCAAGCAGCTTTTTCGTGGTGGAAAGAAACCTCTCCTCGTCATCCACCAAAAGCATCTTCATCTCTTTCATTTTGTCCTCCCTTTGATTTGAAAAAATGCTTCACCAACTTGTCTTAGCCCTCAGCAGGCAGTGTTATTGTAAAGGTAGTCCCCACGCCCTTTTCACTTTCCACCTCAATGGTCCCTCCCATGTTCTCTATAATCCCATAACAGACCGAAAGCCCTAAGCCCGTGCCTTTTCCAACAGGCTTTGTGGTAAAAAAGGGCCTGAAGATATTCTTTAGATTCTCGGCGCTGATGCCTATACCATTGTCCTTGACCCAAATGACCACCTTTTCTGCGCCCCTCCCAAATGCGCCGATGGTTATTTCCCCACCCTCTGTGCCGTGCCTGGAAAGAACAGCATCCATGGCGTTATTGAGCAGATTGATAAGCACCTGTTGAAGCTGTCCCGGATCACCATTAACCCGCGGGATATCGTTGGAGATTTCATAAACAAGTTTGATACCGTGCACACTGGCCTTTTTGGAGATCATGGCCGTGACCTGGGGTATATAGGCCCGCAGATCAATTTCTTCGAGAGAGGATTCAGACTGCCTCCCGAACTGGAGTATGGATTGGGTAATCTTGGCGCAACGGTCTATCTGCAGCCGTATCTGATCCATGGATTCCTCAAGTTCCGCCAGGTCCTTTGACTCTTTGAGTTCACCTGCATTCTTCAGGTCAGAAAGGATCGTTTCAATGAGGGCCTGTTCCGACCTTATGATCTGCAGGGGATTGTTGATTTCATGGGCAAACCCGCCCGCCATTTCGCCCAGCTCTGCAAGCCGGCTCGCCCTGATAAGCTGTTCGCTCAGAGACCTTTTCTCCATGTCTGCTTGCTTCATACGGCCCACGATCCGCCCGGTTAGGAAAAAGGCCAGTGATATGATGGCCGCGCCACCAAGAAGGCTTACGAGGAGGACCAGGTATGTGGCGGTGCTAAGGGTCTTGAAGGCGTCCGATCTTTCCTGCCTGACCACTAGGAGCCAATTTTTCTCCCTAAGCCATGTAGTGGCGTAGAGATACTTTTCACCCCTTGCGTCCTTCTGAACAAATGTCCTGATACCACCTCCCCTTGCAGGGAATTGCAAGGTCTCCGGGTCCTTTTCAAGTAGGTGGCCCCCGGAGCGCCGTTCGGTCTGAAAGACCCCCTGGGCGTTGAGAAGATATGCCTCTCCTGTCTTGCCGATACGGACCCCCTCCACAAGATTGCTGAACAAGTAGGTATCAATGGTGGCCCTGATAACCCATCTCCTTCCCTGTTCCTCTTTTGCGATGGCAATGATGAAGTGAGGCACACGGCGAAAACCCAGGAAGATGTCGCTGATGTAATATCCGCTCTTCATGACTTCCTTGAACCATTTTGTATCCTTATAGATCTTGCCCTCCAATCTGTAGGGGCCATGGTATGCCACATGCACGCCCGCCTCATTAAATATGCCCAGGTCCACAAAGGTATTGGATTTTTCTTGCAGGTGCTCAAAGACATGCTCAAGTCTCTGCGGATCAGAGAGATCCTTGAATGTATAAGAGCGCAACACGAACACTAGATCGGCCTTTCGCTCCTGAAGAAAGGTGTCGATCATGTGTCGATGATCCTCTACGATGCGCACCATGCTGGAGGTGGTGCCGCTCTCGATAGAATAGGTAAAGAAATAATAACTGATGGACAAGACACTAATCAGCAAGGCCAGGGGAAGGCCGATCATAGCGCTCAGGATAAGCCTTCTCATGGCTAAGTAGTGATTGGTCTTGTCCGTGGCCTTACTTCTCTTCATCTTTTTCCTGCTGGAGAACCCTTCCTGGAAATCTCAAGAGTTCCTTGATCTTGGTGCTCCGGATCTTTTGATCCTGTTTGTCCTTTCTTTCAAAGGCCTCTGCCAGCTTTGCAATAAGATCTTCCAGCTTGATGGGCTTTAACAGATAATCAAAAGCCCCCAACTTCATACCCTCTATACTGCTCTCAACCGAGGCGTGTCCGGTTAGCAGGATCACCTCGGTAAGGGGTGCCATCTTTTTGATTTCACGCAGGGTTTCGATGCCGTCCATGCCCCCGGGCATCTTGATGTCCAGCAGTACTACGTCAAAGCGTTTTTTCTTAATCAATTCTAAGGCCTGTTCGCCACTAAGCACACCTTCGGCATCAATTCCCCTCTTGCCGAGGCGTTTCACAGTAGCCTCCACAAAGTCCTCTTCATCGTCTACGACCAAGGCCCTGAAATAGTGCATAGTAGTGTCCTCCTTCCTTTAGCTTTACACCTTGTCCCCTTCGTCTTTAGTCTTAACTTTATCTACTTCTTTTCCGGGATCGAAATAGGGACCTGAATCGTGAACGTGGCGCCTTGCCCGACCCGGCTTTTTACACTGATACTTCCTCCCATTTTTTCAACAATGTTGTGGGTTACCCACAACCCCAGGCCAACCCCCTTTCCTGTCTCCTTTGTGGTAAAAAACGGGTCGAAGATCTTTTTCTGCATCTCTTCGGGGATTCCTGGCCCGCTATCAGATACTCTGACCAGGATTTGGGACCCCACTTTGCGGCTCTTTATCTTGATTGTTCCATTATTGCCTATGGCATCCATTGCGTTTGAAATGACATTCATAAACACCTGCTGTAATTGAGAGCTATCAGCCGCAATAACGGGGAGATCCGGAGAAAGCTGAGGCTCGATGGTAATGTTGTTGATCCTGGCATAGTTTCCCAGAAGGTCTATCGTTCGCTCTATAACATCATTTACATCCACATCTTCCAGGTGCGGCTCCATCTTGCGGGCGTATCCGAGCATGCTGTGCACCACTTTTGTGGCCCGCTCCACATGGTCTTCTATCTTTTTTATGGCCTTGCCAAATTCCTCTATGTTTTCGCTTTGTTTCAATTCTTCTTCCTCGAGAAGATCCTGCATCCAGCCGATTTGCTGTATAATCACCTGCAAGGGATTGTTGATCTCGTGCGCTACGCCTGCCGCCATCTTTCCTAGGGCGGCTAGCTTATCTGATTGCATCAGCTGGGCATTAAGTTCAGCGGCTTTCACGTCCGCCTCTTTAAGGCGGTTTATTGTGATGCGCGTGGTAAACACGGTCATGAGCAGGATACCCACAATGCCTGAAAGGATGATTCCGATCCCCGCATACCTTGCAGAAAAAAGTCCGGTCATCTCTTCCCTTACACCCTGTCTGACCACAAGAAGCCATTTGCCATGCACTATCCAGGTCCCTGCAAGGAGCTCCTTGTTGCCCTGACCGTTTTTTGTCTTAAGGATCGTGGTGTCAGCCCCAAAGGAATCTATTGCCAGGTTTGATTTGGTCAGTATATTGTCCCCAAAGCGGGGCTGTGTCTGATAAACTCCATTCTTATTAACAATAAATACATCCCCTGTCTTTCCTAATCGCCCAGGTCTCAGAATACTCTCAAAAACCCTGGAATCAATTGTGGCCCTCAAGATCCAGCTATGAACCTTTTCATTACGCCGAACAGCTATGATGAAGTGGGGCAACCTCCGGTAGCCCATATAGACATCGCTGATATAACCCCCCCTGGCCATGACCTCGCTAAACCATGCCTGCTGGGAATAGTTAAGCCCCTTAAGATTATAAGGACCGACATAGGCCAGGTGCTGACCCTTGCTGTCAATGACTCCAAGATCCACAAAACCCCCTGCCCTTGAATTCATGATCTCCAATACGCGCGACAGTTTACCTCCGTCGATCAACTCATTGAAGTTGTGAGTATCGGCCATTGAACAAAGAATGGCAGTTCGTTCCTTGAGAAAAAGTTCCACGCCCTGTGCAAGGCTTTTTGAACGGTATGTTATCTGTTGGGTGATCTTCTCCGCATACATGCGGGCAAACTGGTCATAGATGAGAGCTCCAAGGGCAATTAGTGGGGCCAGAGAGACAAGCAATGTGACAAGAATGATCTTTCTTTTCAGTGTTCTGTAGCGTTCTTCCATCTCTTTTCAGCCCCTTCTCATGGTTAGCCGGTCGGCCAGTTCATGAACTGCCAGTAACCGAACACTGTCCAGAACCACAGAACCAGCCAGGCAAGGATGGTTACAGGCAAGCCGTATTTGACAAAGTCATACACATCCAATAACCTTTCACCGGTCTCTGGATCTCTGCCCATTGCAAAAGCGATGGCATTGTTGGGCGTGCCAACCACCAGGAAATTGGCAAAGGATGATGAAAAGGCACAGGCAAGACCTACCTTCCAGATATGGACATTGGCAAGAGTCGCCATAGGAAGCACTATGGGTCCGAGGGCAGCGACCGTGGCTCCATCGCTCATAAAATTGGTCATGATTCCGGTAAGGAGGCTCACACCTATTGCCAGCTTATCACCATGGGACAAGGACTCGGGCAACAGACCTACAAATGCATTTGCAAGCCACAGCGCTCCACCAGTGAATTTGAGCCCCACCCCCATGGCACATGCGGCTGCATAAAGGCCCACCACGTCAAATGCCACACCGCTCTGGATATCGTCCCAATCCACAATGCGGCACAAAAACATGGCAGAAACAGCAAACAACGTTATGCCTCCAAGACCGTATTGCTTCCCCATGGTAATCCAGCCCACAATCAGCAGGACCAGGATTACCGCCATTGCCGCCTCTTTGCCCCCAAACCTGGGGAGCCTCGCGGCCTCTGCCTTGAGCACCTCGCTGGGGTTGATGTCCTTAACCTTGAATCGCATTTTGCACACGATGTACATGTAAGCACCTACGACAACAGCCATGACCGGGACAAAGGGCATTCCGAATTTTAGCCATTCGGAAAAACTTATGGGCCGTCCGTATTCCATCAAATAGCCCACCATAATGGCATTTCGGCCGCCCGCGGCAGGAGAGCCCGGACCGCCGTGGTTAGCGGCAAAGCACAGCCCCAGTAAAAGAAATACAGCCAGGGCCTTGTCCTTTTCCACGCCGTACATCTTGCAGCTGACCTTATACACACCCATCAGGACCGGAACAAGGAGTGCCACCAGGGCATGCTCGGAGAGAAAACCGGCGCAGACGGCAAGGGACGGCAAAAATATAAATGCAAAGGCCCGGGCGCTTTTGATCCGGCTTAGAAGTATAAGCCCGATACGCTTGTCAAGACCGGTCTTTGCCACGCCCACGGCGACCGCCAGGATGCCGAAGATAAAAAACACCGCATCTTTCATGTAGGCCTTGGCAATATCGTTGGGCGGAAGGATACAGAAAAGATACATCAATACCCCTATGAGGATATCCGTGGCTCCCAGGGGCAGGGCCTCTGTCCCCCACATAAAGGCCGCCACCAAGAGGATACCTACCATGAGCTTGGCCATTTGGGCGACCTCTCCTTCCGTGAGCGGTGGCCCCTCCGGACGGAGCTTTTTGTTGACCGTCTCGGCTATGGTGTTGCACTTGGCTCCCAGTTTGTATCCCGGAGGATGGATCTGGCTTACCAGGTTCACCATGCCCTGCGGAGGTGGTGTGATGATAAGGCCCGCAATAAAAACCGCGGCGATCAAAATCAGGATGGGCTTAAATCCTGGCCTGCCAGCGAAGAAGCTGCTTGCTTCCCGGCCAGGCTCAGCAATGAAATCATGCGCCATGAATTCCTCCTTGAAATACCTGGAACGGTTCCCTGACAGAAGTGGGCGCCGTTCGTGCTTTCAATAAATTTTCCCTCTGCCTATCTCCGGGACCAGGTGTTGTAATGTTTTCTTAGGAGCGGATAGGACAGGAAAATAACTGCATTTAGTATTCGCAAGGAGCGTGCCAGGCGAAGCGGAAGGGAACTTCCAGGTTAAGCGATTGAAATGAAAGGTGATATTAGCCGCTGTCTGGCCTTGTTTTGCTGGGCAAAATCTTGGGGATGTCAAGTTTTTTTACAGGTTGTAAAGGAGGGACTGTTCGAGACAACAATGCCGCGAAGGTCTTTTAGAATCCTCTGATGCTGGTGATTCATGGCCGCGCCGTTTGACATGATCATATCCAGTTGCCGGGTATGAATTATAAGGTAGCCGAGGACGCGAAGGCGTTCCTCCATGAAGGGCTGCTCGCGCCCTTCAAGTCTCGCGAATGCAGCGTCCTGTCTAAGTTCGGTTCGGAAACCATACTGCTCAAGGATTTCTGATATTAATTGTGCTCGAAAAATCCTGCGTTTTAGTCCTGCAGCACCTCCCTTAAACTGGAAGCTGATATAGTTTTCAACAGCCCTCTCGCCCACAAGCGCTTCAACGATGGAGAAATGGAAACCGAACCTGGATTGAACGCTGCAGAAATTCCTTGAAATCATGAAGTAATTGCGCGCCCCGTATGAGGTGCGTGTTGCGGGATCAAGCGCCGGGTTCGCGGTAGCCTCAAAAAGCACGGATATGAAACCACGTGAATCCACGCGTGGCGGCCCCTCCCATGGGACGGCCGTCATTCCCTGCCATAGGGCCAGCATGGGAATAGAACAGATATTTTCTAGCCGGATCCACCGGTCGGTGACCTCCTCTTTGAAGCCATCGTCCAGGTTGATAACCCAGAACTGCATGGGCACTTCACAGTAGAGCTGCTTGGCGGAGCGCTCAGGAAAATCATAGTCCCTGCCGAAGCGAAACATCTCAATTACGGCCTTTTCATGACAAAAGCGGGTTATGTCGTGAAAGGTCCTGCAATAGGTGGGATTAAATTCTGGCGCATCCGGATCAAGGAGGTTCAAAGGGGTAATGAACTGGGCGGCATTCTTGAGGCACTCATAAATTGGGGTTCCTTCCATTATCTTTGAAGGCTGCTCCCGGCTTTTAATCAGTTCTTTCACCAAGCCTTTGAAGACCCTCCGCTTGCCCGCATCCACCGTGACCATGTCCCCGTTTTTGAGTGCTTCCATGGCATTGCTTACGCCAAAAAGGGCAGGCACGCCAAACTCCCTTGACACTGTAGCAAGGTGACCGGTAACCCCCCCCTGTTCTGTGACCACCGCTGCGGCTCGACTAAGGAGAGTAGCCCAGGCGGGCAGGGCCTGGGCTACTACAAGCACGGCTCCCTCAGGGAATTGAAGCATATCCATGTTCCTTTTCACCTGGAAGACCGGCCCTGCCGCGGCACCCGGGCTTGCTGTCGCTCCACCTTTCAGGATTATTGGAGCTGAAGCCTGTTTTCCTTCCGCCGCTCTCTCTTTCTCCTTTCCGAGATTCACCTGCTGAAGAGGTCTGCACTGTAGCAAGATGATGGAGCCCTTCGTGTTAATGGCCCACTCTATGTCCTGTGGAGTTCCGTGGTACCCCTCAAGCCGAAGGGCGACTCCAGCAAGCTCCAGGGCCTGCTTTTCGCTCAGAGATGGGTTACGCGCCTCGTCCTCGGCCAGTTCCATCCTTAGAATACCCTCCTGGGGCTGAGGCACAAATTTGTGGCTTTTTAGAGCGATTTCCTTGTGGAGGATCTTCTTGGGCTCATCCCTACAAATGATAAAGAGATCCGATGGGGTTGACCCGTCCACTACTGCCTTTGGAAGTCCCCAAACGGAATTAATCAGGACTGTATTTTCTCCTGCAGGGCTTCTGGAATACATCACCCCCCCCGCAACAGGGTTCACCATAGGCATACATACCACACACATTGCCACATCTTCGTCACGTATTCCCCGGTTAAGCCTGTAAGTCATGGCTTGAAGACTGTACTTGCTCGCAACCACCTCCTTGTATGCCTCGAAGATGTTCTCAGCACTCACGTTAAGCTCCGAACGATATTGTCCTGCAAAAGAAACTCCCGGCATGTCCTCCGCTGTGGCACTGCTGCGCATGGCTACGCATACGCCTTTGCCCTCTTTTGCTTCCAGGAGCGAATGACACCTCCGGATTTCAGCCTCAAGCCCCGGCGGAAGAGGCGCCCTAATGATGAGCTGTTGGATTGAGGCACTCAGGGAGTAGAGCTGGTCAATAGTTTGGGCCCCCGCTGCCTGGATACGCCTCTGAATTTCGGCCTCCAGATCGTTATGTGACATAAACAGGTAATAGCCAGACGCGGTCACAACAAATCCATCCGGGATTGCGACTCTCAAATTTTTTCTTATTTCTCCAAGACTTGCGGCCTTTGGTCCCACCAGATCCACCATATCTGCGGCCACGTCCCCCAGTGAAAGCACCAGAGGCCCTTCCTTTGGGGGGGACCATTGCCCTATGAAGGCATGAATCCTTTCCTGGATCTCCCTGAAGCCATTGAACAGCGCTTCGTATTTATGAGGGGTCAGTTCATCCAGATGTTTGATGACCTTGAAGACATTCGTGGAGACGGCGGTTATCCGCGATCTAACAAAACTCATTCCAAAGGGACGGGGGCCTTGCAAGGCCTCCTCCAGTTCAGTCATTATCTCCAGGGCCTCATTATTGGCGTTCAAAAGCAGTTTGAAGCTGTGGTAACGGGCCTTGAAGGCATTCCGGAGCGCTTCTATATCATCGGGGTCCGGCAACCCTTTGCAAAATTCCTTCCTGTTGAAAAGGCTCTTTATCCATTCCCCGATCTTCATTAACTAAATCTCTTTCTTTTCTCCTGCCTCCATGGCTAGGCCGAAACCTTCGAAGAGAAAGAATATGGAAAAGCCCCACCAGATGGTGTACAAAACATAAAATACCAATGAAAATGCCAAAATTCCTGCCTTTGCAGATGCCTTCTCAGACGCAATCCCATAGAAATTATAACCCACTTCCAGGCCCTTTTTCATGACATCATCCAGAAACGAGGCCTGGCCTACCTTTTTTTCCCTCTTGAGGATCTCTTTTCCCTCCTTCAGGAGCTTCCACCATGCAAACAACGCCTTTTTACCCGAAGCGTCATATTTAACCGCAATGTCTTGTTCTCGGTCAAAATACATGACCTTCGCATCCTTTAGTGCTGCAGCAGCAATTATCCCCAAATCGCCCCTGACCCTGATTTTCTCTCCATCCGCTGATAGCTCTATGCCGGCGGTGGTAAGAATCCTTTTTGTGAGGGCCGGCTCGAAGATCCTGTCAGACTCAATAATCCAGTTAATCCCCGTCCCATTCAACTTGTGCGCCTCTCTTTCCAGTTGAGGCATCCTGTAGCTTGAGGCCTTGGCAATGGAGTTGAAAAGGTTGTCTGCCACCTGAAACGCATTTTTGCCCTTAAAGATAGGCGTAGACATCACTATTAGTAGTATAACAAATACGATCAGCATAATAAATCCGATGGTAAAGTGTTTTTTGTCCCGTATCAACATAGCTTATACCCCCCTAGCCGTCTCATGTTTTTTATAAACGTGGAAATCACCCATATGCCAAAAATACCTATGACGATAAAAAAGACCCATATCCCTACCCCGTCCAAGGTATGGCTGAGGGACTTGGAGATGCTGATTACCCGCATTTCTGCCAGTTTGCCAGGCAACGCAAAAAGACGGTTTAAGAACCCGGCCAGAATAGCAGTGGCATAGAAACCGCGGATGTAGATGCCCTTGACGACTTTCGTGACCAGCGCCCCTACTTGGATTCCGATAAGGGATCCTATCAGCAGGCCCATGGCCAGGGAGTAAAATATGAAGCCATAGATGGCATACTGGCCTATGGAGGCATACCCTGCAGTAAAGATGATCTGCAAAATGTCCGTGCCCACTGTGGTGAATGAAGAAACGCCAAGGATATAGACGAACATGGGGAAAGTGAGAAATCCGCCGCCCACTCCCATTATGGCAGCCACCAATCCCACAAAGAATCCGCAAAGCGCCACAAACCAGGCGGAAATCCTCTTGCCACCTGGCACCAGGTCCCTGTCAAATGTTATGGAGGGCGGGATGTTGATGGACTGCAGCCTTGCAGGGAGCCCTTTTTTGCCGCTTGCAGCCTCCTCTCCCCTTGGGCTTTCTCCAGTATGAGCACCCACATGGGCACCCGCTTTACGGTTTCTAACAAAATCGAGAAGTGCATAAAAACCTAAAAAGCCCAACAAGAATACGTAAATAATTGTTATGAAGCAATCACTGAGCACCGGGCTGATCTCATAGATGGCCCGGTTGAGCACACCGCCGCAACTAACCCCTACAATGGAGCCCACAAGAAATGCGATGGCCAGTCCAACGGAAACATTACCCAGTTTTTTGTGTATGGTGGTTCCCATAATGGCCTTGGCAAAGATATGGAAAAGGTCTGTACCCACAGACAGTATTCCCTTTACGCCTACGCTCATGAGGGCAGGTGTTATGATAAAACCTCCGCCTGCCCCAATACACCCGGTTATGAGCCCTGCCATAAGACCTATTAGGGTGGATACCCAGAGCAGCCCTGAGGTAGAATAGGCCGGGCTGTATGCCTTGTGCCCGCCAAGGATTGCAGGTAACTGATCCGAGGCAATTGCCACGGCAAGAAGCACACAGGGCAAGAATAATAGCCCCAGGATCAGAAGCCTTTTCTTGCTTCTCAGGATATTCATTGATGTCTCGTACTCCCACCTGGCATGTGCAGCGGATGCCGCCTTTAACATGTAAAAAAGATTCATTCCCGGTTTCACGATACGCCTCCCTTTTTCCTTATTTTTTGCTCATGCAGGCTTTTCTTCTTGTATGCATCCTCTACCTTGTAGAGCAATTCATCGATATCCATGGGCTTCATGAGGTAGTCAAAGGCCCCCAGTTCCATGCCCTCAATGGCCACTTCTAGGTTGGCATGCCCTGTGAGCATAATCACCTCAACCAATGGATGCCTCTTTTTTATCTCCCTTAACGTCTCAATTCCGTCCATCCCGGGCATTCTTACGTCCAGCACCACCACATCCACTTGATTGGTATCCAAAAAACTCAAGGCCTCTTCACCGCTACCCACACCTGTGACATCCACACCGCGCTTTTTCATCCGCTTGAGCAATGTTCCCAGGAAATCGATCTCGTCGTCCACAAAAAGGACCCTGAATCCGTTCATGATAATCACCTCCGTGCTCCCACGGTCTCATAGATCTTTTGGATCAACTGTTCCAATTCACACGGCTTTGTGAGATAGTCAAAGGCACCCAATCTGATTCCCTCCCTTGCAGCCTCTTCGGAGCCGTGACCCGTGAGCATGATCACAGGCATCTGCGGGACCATGGTTTTGAATATTTTCAGGACCTCAAGGCCGTCCATATCCTCCATCTTGAGATCAAGTACCGCCACATCAAAATCTTCGCCTCTGAGGGCTTGAATTCCCTCTATGCCACTAAGGGCCTTCGTCACCTGTATATTTCTCTTAGATAGCCTCTTGGACATGATCTCCACAAAACCCTTTTCATCATCCACGAGGAGAAGCTTTAGCGGCTCATCGAATCGGTTCTTTTGCTTATGCATATTCGGACTCCTTGACAACAATGTACTCCTATAGCTCATGCCTTTCTTCCCTGAGGAGGACTTACCTCGGTCGGAAGAATCACCGTAAAGGTGGTACCTTTTCCAAGGCTGCTCGCGACCCTGATTTCTCCGCCCATCTTTTTGATGATTCCATAGCAAATGGAAAGCCCCAGGCCGGTGCCTTTTCCAACGGGCTTCGTGGTGAAGAATGGATCGAATATTCTTTTCAGATTCGCCTCCGGAATTCCAGGCCCTGTATCCGATAACTCTATCACTACGTGGTCGCCTTCCCGGTTGGTTTGGATGAGCAAGGCGCCACCCTCTTTTTCCATGGCATCAAGGGCATTGTTGATCAAATTGAGAAAGACCTGCTGCAGCTCGGATTGGGAACCTTTCACATATGGTAGGTTTTGTTCGAGGCGGGTATTGATGGTCACCCTTGCATACCTGGCTCGCTGGGCGGAAAGTTCGACAAGTTCGCCAATAAGGTCATTAAGCTGGACATTCTGGATTCTTGGATCTGTCTTTCTTGCGAAACTGAGAAGCTTGTGAGTAATCTCCTTACATCGTCTGCCCTGTGTTTTGATCTGATTGACGGCCCTTTTGAACTCATCCAGGTTAGAGCCGCTCTTGAATTCCTCTTCTTCCAACAGGTCACCAATCCACCCAGCCTCTTCAACCATGATGGCAACAGGATTGTTTATTTCATGTGCTATGCCCGCCGCTAGTTCACCCACAGAGACGAGTTTCCCCGCCTGGATGATCTGCTCGTTCATTCGCTCCTTTTCACTGTCCACCTTGGCGATTCGACCGACCATCCTCTTTGCCAGGATCACGGCGGTAATCATGATTCCTAGTGCACCCAGCACGATGATTAGGGCCGTGAGCTTCATGGTTTGAGTCAAGTCGGAAAAGGCATCAGAGGAATCCTGTTGAAATACCATCATCCATTCCCTGTGCTTGAGAAAACCGATAACGTAAATTTTTTTCTTGCCGGACACATCTCGGGCTTCTACAACATGGACAGCTCCTTTCCCCAATGTGGGTTCTTTTATGAGACGGTTATAGGTCTTGATCTCCGGCTCAATATCTATACGAGGTTTTGTCTGCAGCTCGTTCCGGGTGTTCAAAATGAATGCAAAACCGGTTTTACCCACATGGATATTTTCCACAAGACTATTGAAAGCTACGAAATCAATGGTGGCACGTAAAATCCAATGCTCGCCCTTGTAGTTATCGCGTACGGCCACTACAAAGTGTGGAAGGCCCCTGAGACCAAGAAAGACATCGCTGATGAAATAGCGTGTCTTCATGGCCTCTTTGAACCAGTCTGCATCGTAATAGATAGCCTTTTCGAGTTTGAAAGGTCCTGCATAGGCTACCTGCAGGCCCTGGGCATTCACAACTCCCAAGTCTACAAAGACTGGGCCATAGTCTCTCTGCAGGGTCTCCAGCCTGTCCCTGAGGAATGACTCATCGCTCAAATCTTCAAACCCGAAGGTCTCGGCCAAAAATCGGATATCGGCCAGCTTTTCTTTCAGAAAGCTGTCAATATTCTGTGCGTGTTTCTGTACCAGTTCTCCCAGGTGGTCAAATACTTTTTTTTCATAGGAGGCACGGAATTGGTACAGGACAATTCCGCTAACAAGAAACATGGGAGCAAAGGACACAAGCATGATCACAAGAACCATCGTTCTGGTCAGCGCATGATAGTATTGGCTATTCACCCTTTTTTTTTGATTCATCCGGGGATTCCCCTTGCATTGTTGTTTTGCCTTTCACGCTCTTAGGCTTGTGCGGGCGGGTTTTGTTGAGCACTTCAAAGGCCAATTTACTCAGCAGTTCAATACTGCTGCCCGTCTTCTCAACGAAAATTCCTGTACTCACAACCTTTGAGCTATCAACATAGTCGGATATGAAACCGTGGATCACCAGCGGCAATGTGGGTATGCGGTCTTGAAGGCTCTTGATAGTATCCCGTCCATCTTGATCCGGCAGGTCCGGGTCAAGTATAACAAGGTCAAGAGGCTGGTTGCTGTAAGCTATCTGCAGCACTTCCTTACCTGTCCTTGCTAACAGCACCCGGTAGCCGATAGCCCTCATCTCACGTGCCAAGAATTCCCTTATATGGGGATTTCTATCCGCTATGAGAATCGTGAATTCTTTCTCCATCGACAAAAACCAATTCCTTTACCGTTTCCGCAACTTCCTTTCTAGCTGCTGGAATCACCCCCTTAAGAAAGTCACTTTCCGGAAACGAAGGTTTACACGCACTGCAATCTATGACGACAATTCTCTAAAAGCCGCTTTCTCCTTTTTTCCGCCCCTGTCTTCGAGAATTTCACAAACCCTTTACCTGAGCTAGAGTCTATGACGGCAGGCAGCCTTCCCCTGCCTGCCTTTTTTATTGCACGAATAACATCTTCCCTCGCTATTATCCCCACAAGCATTTTGTCTTCAACTACCGGAAAGCTCTTGTTCCTTGTTTCAATCATGTTACGAAGAACTTCTGTTAGGCGGGTTTCAGGGGAAAAGGTGTGCACTTCACTGGTCATGAACTCTGATACCTGCTTGGCCATAATTTCCCTATATTTAGGGACTCTTCC
>Ga0190359_1001245_pt1 | contig 16239 bp, 13 predicted proteins | sample 48721823_MG_FD_161269 | JGI IMG/M metagenome (GOLD analysis project Ga0190359, IMG submission 161269) | Hydrothermal vent microbial mat bacterial communities from Southern Trench, Guaymas Basin, Mexico - 4872-18-2-3_MG | ecosystem: Environmental > Aquatic > Marine > Hydrothermal vents >... | reverse complement strand
AACGGTGTAAATCCTCCATCATGAAATCCCACGGCAGTGTTGTTCAACCAAACTTCAGCCCGAAAGTTTACAGCGTCAAAATGCAAACGGACTGTCTTCCCTTTCCATCCTTTTGGAACTTTGAAAATACGACGGTAAAATGCCACTCCTTCATAGTCCTTTTCAATCAACTCCCAGCAACATGGAACAGTGATCTCTTTCATAATCTTTTCCGGAAAATTTTCTTTATGAACCCACATTTTCTCTCTCCCTTCATTATTCCGGTCAAAAACGATCTGCCATGTTCCATTAAGACATTCAAAATTTTTAGCATTGTTTATCGTTATCTCCGTATTCTTTTGTTCATTTACATTAGGTCCTCTTTGACAGGAAGTTAGAAAAAATAAAACAATCAAAAACCAAAATATGTTCTTCTTCTTTTTCATAATTTTTATTATTGATATATGGAATTTATGGTTACTTCTTTTTGGAGTGTTGCTCTTTTAGTTTTTTAAAATTCTTACAAATCTTTATATCCCAGATTCTTCCTGGCTACATCCAGGTAGTACTTTTTATAAATATCTTCAGATTCATATCAAACAAAGTTTCTTTTTTAAAGTTTGTATTTTCTTTAAGAATTTATTCTTGTCTTTTTTTATAATCTCTATACAGATTTTTTTATTCACTATAACAAATTTACAAAACATCTATTAAATACTATGATATCCAATGTTATATATTTTACATACTTCTGACCTGGTATTCTTCCTTGATTCAATCTCTGCAAAACTTTTAGCTTAAAACTTTCACTGTATTTATTAATTTCCCTGTTGTCTTTTAACATTTTTTTAGTTTTATGAAGACATTTTTCATGATAGCTCACATTTTTTATCTGACAACTCGTCCTGAACTACTTCCCCCCATCAGGGCTTCTACTTCTTGACGGGATACATAATTAAAGTCGCCATTAATTGAGTGACATAAACAGGATGAAGCCACTGCAAAACGGATAGCATCTTCCGGGTTAGTATATTCATGTGTATTTAAAGCGTAAATTAAACCGGCGCTAAAAGAATCACCTCCGCCAACACGATCTACAATATTTTTTATTTCGTACGGTGCATATTTCCCTTCTTGCAAGGGAGCAAAAAATGATTGACCTGAATTTGCATCATATAACATGGCTCCCCAATTGTTATGCGTTGCTGAAATACTTTCACGCAAAGTGATAGCCACCTGTTTTACATTTGAGAACTGTTTTACTATTTTCCTGGCTACATCGATATATTTTGTGGCATCCAATTGACCAGCTTCAACATTGGTATTTTGAGCTGAAATGCTTAAAACATCCTGTGCATCGCTCTCATTGGCAATCACTACATCAACATAAGGAAGTATTTTTCGCATTGTATTTTGCGCAAGTTCATTGGCAGGGATCCCCGGTTTCCATTGCCACAATTTTTTACGAAAGTTGAGATCGCATGAAACAGTTAGTCCATTTCCTTTTGCTAATTGAACCACTTTTAAGGAAGCGTTAGCAGCGATTTTAGACAGTGCAGGTGTAATGCCAGTAATATGCAACCAGGATGCGTCCGAAAAAATATTTTTCCAATTATAATCGGTAAAGGGCGTTAAAGAAAATGAAGAATAATCCCTATCGTAAATAACGCGGCTGGGGCGTTGATTAGCCCCCCTTTCCACAAAATACAATCCTAACCGCCCGTATTTCACCTTTTTAATATTGGAAACTTCTACATTAAGTCCTCTGAGTGTTGAAATACATGCTTCGGATATATCATTATCAGGTAAAGCTGTCACGAACCTTGTTTTACCACCCAACATGGCAATAGACACGGCAACATTTGCTTCAGCACCTGCAAAGGTCATGTTTTGTTTGCCGGGCATGCTTTGCTTAAACCGTTGAAAATCGTCAGGTGAAAACCGACCCATTATTTCACCGAATGTAACTATTGTTTTCATTTTCCTATTTTCTGAATTTTGTAATTAACTCTCTGATCTCTATTGCATTTTGAGTAATTGCATCCCAGTTTTCTGTTTGTATTAAAGATCGTTTGGCAATCCATGAACCTCCAATGGCAGAGATGATGGGTGACTCCAAATAACTTGCTGCATTTGCCAGGTTCAGGCCACCAAGTGGAATAAAACTTAAGCCTAAATATTGATAAGGTGTAGCAATACTTATAAGGTTTTTTATTCCTCCGGAGCTTTCTGCAGGAAAATATTTCATTACCCGACATCCATGTTCAATCGCCATTTCAATATCAGTAGGTGTAACGATACCCGGAGCAAAGGACAAATTCTGCTCGCAAGCTGCTGTAATTACTTTCGGATTACAACCCGGAGAAACGGCAAAATCTACTCCCAATTTAGCTATTTCCTTCACCTGGTCCACAGTAATCACTGTACCAATTCCCAAAATCATATCAGGCACTTCATTTTTTATGGCCCATGCCGCATCCATGGCAACCGGGGTGCGCAAGGTAAGCTCAATCGCATTGACACCTCCTTTGAGCAGGGCTTTAGCAACCGGAACTGCATATTTTAACTTATCAATTACAAGTACGGCGATAACGCCTGCTTTATAAATTTTTTCTATTATTTCCAGAGACATTGCCCTTTTGTCAACAGAAGTATTATTCTCCATTGAATTAAAATTAATATTAATAGACTTTTTTTATTAAAAAGATAGAATCCACTTTTTTATTTATTAATTAAAAAATGATCATCCACATTTAATGATACATATTTGTGATATTTTGCGGATTAAATATCATGCTCATTTTTATCCTATAATCTTTTAATTACGAATCGATTCTAAATTCAGCAAGCATATCTTCTCTAATATCCACACCTAAACCAGGTTTTTCAGGAACTTTTAACAGTCCATCTTCAGGAACTAAAAGTGGTTCGGTTAATATATCGCGTAGTGCATTTTCGGTCCGGTCAAACTCTATCCATGGAAAGGGTTGATACATTCTTCCGGCTACAGGATCAAGATTAGAAACAAAATGCAGTGCTGCATGCAATGCAACCCCTGTGCCCCAACTATGTGGAACCACCTCAATGCCAAAAGTGTTAGCCATCGCCGCAATTCTTTTTACTTCAGTAATACCTCCTGCAGCACATATATCCGGTTGTGCTACATCTACAGATTGGTTTTGAAAAAGTTGTAAAAATCCATATCGCAGATATTCACACTCACCTCCTGCAATAGGAATATTTGTTTTCTCTCTTAGTTGTCGGTAGCAATCATAATGTTCAGGAGAGACTGGTTCTTCGAACCATGAAATATTCAAATCCTTTAACCTATAACATAATTGAATGGCTTCTTTTAAAGAATAAGCGTGATTGGAATCAATCATCAATTCCACATCATCGCCAATGGCTTTTTTAATAGCAGTTATAAGTTCCACGTCTTTAAGAATGCCTAGTCCCACTTTCATTTTTATACCTTGAAAGTTTTGTTCTTTGTACGAAAGTGCTTCCTCAACCAATCTTTCTTTTAAATCCCCACTACTTGAAAAATACAGTCCCGTTGCATATGGTTTTACATATTCACATTTTCTACCACCCAATAATGACGAGACAGGGAGTTGGAAATGTTTTCCCTTGATATCCCATAGCGCAATATCAATAGCGCTAAGTGCTGCCAGTAATACTCCCTTACGGGCATAATCCAATGATCTCAAATACATGTGTTGCCATATTGTTTCATGCTCAAGGGGATCCATTTCAAGAATAAATGGAGTAAAAAACTCAATCCCGGCCTTTACGAGATTAGCAGGCCCATAACCTTCTCCCCAACCATATATTCCATTATCAGTTGTAATTTTTACCAGACATATTGTCCTTGACTGATACTCCCACTGTGAAAAATGAAAAGGTTCTTTCAAATATTGGTTTACGACAAACGGTTCAATTTTTTTTATTTTCATTATATACTCTTTTTACATATAAGTCAGCGGGGGCTCCCACAATTGAATAATTATTCATCAAAAAGTCAAAGATCATCTAATCAAAGATGTTTTATTTCATTGAATACTATTAGCATATCCCAATATAATACTGGCAATAATTAATACCACCAAACCAAAAAGTAACAACAGGAACGGTTTCTTTGCGCCTTTCCACTCTCCGGAGCCATAGGCCCAGATATTACTGATAATCAATGACAGTCCCAGCAACATTGGCCATCCAATAACAGGCCCTAATTTCCCCATTAAAGCGGATCCCTGTCCATAAACACCAAGTGCTGCAAACCAGCATAAACCGGAAATAATCGCCCAAAAATAAGCTTTACCTGAACCGGCAAATGCAAAGGAGTTCCAACTCTTGTTCTTTACTAATAAAACAACAGCATAACCTGCATTCATCAAATAGGCACCCAAAAGAACTACTACCCAGGCTGCCATGCTACTGTTTCGGGCAATCACACCGGAAGCCTCAGCCATTTTAGCCACCGGTGCAGCACTAACAAACCCAACATTTAACAAGGCCGACAATATCCCGCAGACAGAAGCTATTATTAGCCCTTTGATAATATTACCGGACTTGCCATTATTTCCCCTGTTGAGTATTTTGTCCCTTTTTATGCCTGCCATTGCCGTAATGGCAACCCCAATCAACATCACAAAAATTCCGGACATGATGAAAGGAAATGCCAAACTGTGGGTGGCATTTTTTATTTGAAAAAACGGTATCAGGCTACCTACAGAAGAAGCCAGGCCCATAACGATGCCATAAGTAAGAGAGATTCCGATATATGGAATACTAACACCAAACAAAATTCCCCCGATGCCCCAAAGAAAGCCAAGCAGCATAGCCAAAAGAACTACGTCAATTGGCGAGATTGCTATAATACGAAATAAGCCCGGAACGGCGATCAGCGCCCAGACAATTGGAAAAATCAACATAGCAATGGTTGCATAAACCATCCACCATGATTCCCACTTCAGCGGAGCTATGTATTTCATACCCACACCGAATGTACCCTGGAAAAAACTCGCAAAAATGATCAGCAGGAAAGGAATAAACATTGATTCCATAAGATATTAATTTAAATTTTATATTTTTATTGTAACTCGTTTCTTAATTAAATAGTCATCCAGCGCCAAATGAGAGCAGTCGTGTCCAATCCCGCTATTTTTAATACCTCCATGAGGCAGGTATATGGAATATTTCACACCATTTACCTGAACTTCTCCGAACTCCAATTCTTCCGTAAACCGTTCAATACGTTTATGATTATTGGTAAAAATATAAGAAGCCAATCCATACTCTGTATCATTGGCCAACTTAAGTACTTCATCATCTGTTTTAAAGCTCATAAACGGGGCGATGGGACCAAATATTTCTTCCCTGAACACCCGCATTTCAGGGGTAACATGGGTTAAAACGGTTGGTTCAATCCAGTTACCGCTCTTTTTTCCTTTCGGTATCTTACCTCCCGTTTCCAATTTTGCCCCCTTCGATACGGCATCGTTAATAAGGTCAAACATCCTATCCCTGTCATGCCTTGTCACCAGAGGTCCCATATCGGGTTTCTCTTCAAGCCCAAAACCGAGTACCAAATCCTTAGTTTTTTTAATAAATGCTTCAATAAATTTATCATAAATTTCTTTATGAATAAAAAAACGATTGACGGCAACACACACCTGGCCCGAATTTCCAAATTTTAGATTAATTGCATTCTCCAAAGCAGATTCCATATCGGCATCCTCAAAAACAATAAAGGGGGCATTTCCTCCAAGCTCCATACTCAAATGCTTAATGGAGGTGTTGCTGTCGGCAATTACCTGTAATCCTGTTCGAGTAGAACCGATCATGGTTAGCACATTCGTTTTTTTACTCTTGGTAAGGATGTTGGCAACCTCTTTGGCAGGACCTGACAGAATATTTACAACACCCGCCGGGAAATTGATATCAAACATTATTTTACCTAACAAATATGCAGACAATGGAGAAAGAGTTGAAGGCTTAATAATAAGGCTGCATCCCGCTGCCAGGGCAGGCCCTAATTTAAAGCCAACATTTAATAACGGGAAATTCCATGCCAGATAAGCCACTGCAACACCGGCAGGCTGATAGATCATTCTATGGCGATGAGTATTTTCATAATCTGGTATTTGTTCCTCACGATAGTTTTTCATTGCCGCCGGATACCACTCCAAACCGTTAACTAAAGCTTCAATATCCTCCCATGCTCCCTCATAGGTTTTTCCCATTTCATGGATTATAGCCTGGCGAAGTAAATCTTCGTTCTCCAACACCGCTTCACGTAATTTTAGCATCCATTCTGTACGTTCGGCAAGCGATAGTTTAGACCAGTATTTAAAACCTTTCTGTGCAGCAATAAGTGCCTTTTCGGCATCAACTTCGCCTGCCTTAGCAACTTCGGCAATGGACTCTCCTGTTGCAGGGCAAATTACTTTTGTGCACTCTTTACTTTCAGCATCGACTAATTTTCCGTCGATATAAAGCTTTTGATATCCAAAATTCATTTTTTATTTAATTTTAATTTCTTATAACTGTATAATTTCTAATTTCTTCTAAATTAATTTAAATTCATTTATTAAATCACTATTATCCGACTAAATTTTTTTTAACTGGTACCGAAACCGTTTTCCAGTCACCTGACCTTACTGCCCAATGCCTGTCGGCTGTCCAGAACATATATTTATGTTCTTTTCGGTTTCATTTTCCAGTATGTGTTGGCAATATTGACAAACCATCGCAATCAGTTAGGACCATGATATTTACCAGATTTGCTATAGTAACCTGCCCTCCGTTATCCCCGGATACAAAAACTATTGTATTTTTATCAATATCAAGCTCTTTCAGGAGTTTTAGAACTTCTCAAATCTACCGGTCTGTCTGCCTTATGCAGCAATGCAGCATATAGAATAGCATCATCTTCCCTCCATAAGTTTTTAACTTTCCATAGTTTATCTATAAAATGAAGATACGAAAGATCATCTTCATTAATTTCCCACATAATAATAACCCTCATTGCTTTCAAGCATAGCCTCTTTGCTGTTTTTTATCAGACATTCCGGATCATAACTGTGGGCATGTACATGGTCGTAGTCACCAAAAAAACAGATCGAACCCGTGACGTTCCGGTACTCCTAAAGTTCCGCGGTTTCCAATTCCCCATATACCGAATCTTCATTCAAAATTTGAAATTAATTTTTAAAAATTGAGAGATCCCATTCATCCATCCATTTGAGCCAGGGTTGTCCTTTTTTGTTGAACAGGACAGGGAGCCAGACGTAGCGACCATTGATCGCATTATCAGGATCCCAGCGGTCGGCCATAAAAATAAATGCATCTTTATATCCATGTATCGGAAGGATGTATGTGCTCTGTGAATGAAATGTGATATCACAGTCATCTCCGGTAGCAGGATTTCCAATAAAGGTCCACTTGCCCATTACCGAATCGGCTACAGACAATCTGGCTGCGTTGGGTTTCCAGCCTGTACAACCTGAGGTGATCATATAATATTTTTCTTTATACTTAAAAATGGCCGGAGCTTCGTTGCTCTCTCCCGGCAGGGCTCGTATATACCGCCTGGTAAAACCCTGGTAATCATCGGACAGCTCAGAGATATGCAGTGTCTGGTTATCTTCTGAAGCATGAATGTGATAAGCTCTTCCGTCATCATCCACAAACAGGGTCATATCGCGGGACATCTGCCCCCCTTCAAAATCGCGCCTGACAAACAGGCCTTCTCTCACAGCCTCCTTCCACTCCGTAGTACCCTTTTCCAACTGATCTGCCGTCACAGTGGCCGATCTTTGATCATCACTGAAGTTTTCGGGCCATTGGCCGGCACTGGGACGGAGGCTTTTTACATAGTGATAAGGACCTGTTATATTTTCTGCTACGGCAAGTCCCGTAAGGGCTGTGCTGTATCCTTTGCCTTTCAGTTCATGGTGGAACCACATGACAAATTTTCCGGTTTTCCCGTTGTAGATCACTTTGGGCCGTTCAATGATACAGCCTTTGACGATCAGGCTGGTTGTGTCTTCTGAAACCCTGAAGCAAATCCCTTCATCTTTCCAGTGGTATAGGTCATCTGACGAGTAGCAGTGTACCCCGACATTGGCTTTATTTCCGGCTCTGCCTTCCGTTTTGTGTTCTCCAAACCAGTAATACCTGCCATCGTAAAACAGCATTCCGCCACCATGGGCATTGATATGAATCCCGTTGTTGTCGGGCCAGATTTCGCCAGGTTTAAACGTCGCCGGCTCCTGCTTACAGGACATTAATAAAAGAAAAACAACAACCGAAAAGACGGAATAAAGCTTGTAACTCATCGTGAAGATTTTAATAATTATTCTTTAAAATCTATAATCGAAATTATTGGGAACCAGACCCAAACTCCCGAGGAAATCGAGGCAGGCAGCCTTAACCCTATAGTCGCGTCCGGGCATTTCATAAGATGACCGGATGGTTTCAACAAAAGGTTGTTTGTCATCCATATACATCAGAAAATTTATCGTGAGAAGCGAAATATCAAGGTTTTCGCTTTTGCAAAACCCCTTCAGTAACTCCCCGGCTTTTTGATTCTGAAAAACAGACCAGGCAATAGCAGAAGCTGTAACAGCTACCGGTGGATACTGGTCAGCCATTGCATTTTCTATCTCCTTCCGGTATGATTTTAAGGTTTCCGTATTCTGGCTTCTCAAGCCGATAACCGCCCAGTAACGAACAATTTTATTGGTATCTTTCAGCAACTGAATTTGTTTTTGGGCAATGTCATTCCCTCTTTTCCCTGACAATGAGGATGCTGCATAAATCTCTTCAAATGGATATTTCTTCTCATCCATTCTGAACTGAAAGGGTGTTTCTGATTTTGAGATGATGCCTATTTCATATTCGGGGAGGAACATAACATCCCGTGCTTTCATTTCTTCCTCATCAAGGAACTTTCTCATTTTCTCAAGCACAGTGGCATATTCCGGATTATCTGACAGGTTTTGTGTTTCCCACAAGTCGTTACTTATATCAAAAAGAAATTCAGCAGGACGCTCTTCAAAAACACTCTTTTGTAATGAATCCAGCAGTCCGTCTCTGAGGTCACTTCTCATTTGATTTACGATGTCCGATATTTCCATGTAACGGATATAACGGGCCTGTGGAATAAAGGGCATGTAATTCCGGGAATAAAGGAATCTCCCATCAGTAATGGTACGAACCATATCGATCCCGTTGTCTGCACGGTCTGCGGATAAAATGAGGTGATTGGTGGGTTCCGAGCGGTTTTTACCCATAAGTACCCTTCCTTTTAAATAGTCAGGAATCTCACCGCCGGCAAGACTTATTAGTGTCGGTGCCAGATCTTCAAAATCGATCAGTTCATCTGAAACCACCCCGTTTATTCCCCACGGGGAAAGATCTTTGTACATTTCCGGGATCCAGATAACAAACGGCACCCGGTAGCCATAGTTAATCCCGTTGGTTTTACCCCGGGGTTCACCTTCTCCATGATCGGCAAAAAAGAAAATAATGGTACTGTCGCGCAGGTGATCTTTTTGCAACCGGTTGAGCAAAGCTTTAATTTTATTATCGGTTAATTTTATTGAATTATAAACCCTTGCAAAATGTTTTCTCATTTCTGGGCTATCCCTGTAGATCGGGGGCATCTCAAATTCATCCTCTCCTATTCTCTCCTGTTCGGATAATTGATTGAAAACATTTTTCAGATACCACGGATAAGGATTCGTCATAGTACGTGATTGATGAGAATCGTTTAAATTAAAAACCGCAAAAAATGGCTGGCCGGGCTTGCGTCCCCACCATCCGGCCTTTTTTGAACTTTCATCCCAGGCTTCTTTTGTAAATTCTTTTACATTTCCCACGTTGTAATCTGTTTTTGAATTATTCGTGGTGTAGTATCCCTGTTGTTTCAGGTAGTAAGGAAACCCTTTAATAAAATCAGGAATAGGATAATTACTGCGATGATTACCGGTGCCCATTTTAAAAGTACGCACACCGGTAATGATGGTGCTCCGGCTGGGGGAACAAACCGTTCCGGTTGAAAAAGCATTGGTAAACCTGACACCTTCCCCGGCCAGTTTATCAATCGTCGGGGTACGGGCATTCTTATCTCCGTAACAGCCAATAAACTGGGGAGATGTATCTTCAATGGTTATCCAAAGGATGTTTGGTTTCGGTTTTTTTACCTGTTTTGTGCCACATGATCCGGTGATCATCAGTAATGCGATTCCCGCTATTACTATGTTTCTGATTTTCATTTTTAAAAGCAAATTGAGTTATATTTAAAAAATTTATCTGCAAATAGGTCTTTCCCTTTAACCCCGGGATCAAACAGAATCTGCCATGCCCCGTTCAATGAAATTTCTGTCTGTTCCTATGACCACAAAGGTTTAGGAAGCAATAGAATTAACCATATAAAGATAATGAAAAGAATAGATAAGGAAAAGAATTTTCGCTCCGGAAATGTTACGGTACATAAAGTAGTGAGATTAATGATGGAGCATCCTGTATAATTCTTTCCTTAATGTCTCCTTCTTTTTTGCATATTTTTTATCATTAGCCAGATTATGCCACTCATACGGGTCTTTTTTTTCGTTATACAGTTCTTCCATGCTGTCCAGATACATAACATACCGCCATTCTTTTGTACGTAAAGACCAGGTTTGCTGCAAGACCTCTTTGGATCTTTTACCAATACCAACGACGGTAAGGCTGCCGTCCGGCCCTTTCCATTTTTTTGTTTCCGGATTTTCCAGGAAAGGTTTCAGACTGTATCCGCCCAAGGGACCGCCGCCGTTATTTCTGCGGTTGTCTCCTTTCAATCCGCAAAGGTCTTTCAGGGTGGGATAAAGATCGATAAGCGACACCGGATGATCAACCACACCTCCAGGTTTGGTAAAAGGAGTTTTGATGATAAGGGGAATCCGTGTGCTTTTTTCCCATGGGGAATTCTTAAACAGATAATCTTTTTCCCCCATCTGCCAGCCATGATCACTGGTAAAGATAATGATGGTATTATCTTTAAACCGGCTATGGTTTAGTGCATCCACTACTTTGCCTATCTGATCGTCGACAAAGGCGATACAGGCCAGATAACCCTGGAGAAAATGTTTCAGTCCTAATTCGGCGTCCCCTCCATAGGCTGCCTTTATCGCCCGGAAAGCTCTCAGCCCTTTTGACGAGGGGGGATAGACCTCCTGATAGTGAGTATCTTCAATATCTCCCTGCAAGATGGGGTTGAGTACCAGTTTATCGAGCGGGAACATGTCATAATACTTCTTGGGGGCATACAGTGGAGTGTGAGGACGGACAAATCCGACCCCCATAAAAAACGGTTTTTCAAGCGGTACGGAATCCATTTCTCTGATCCTTTTGACCGCCCATTGGGCATGCATCTCATCAGGCATAAGATCCCGATGGTCATCATCAATGTAATGGAGGAAACGTTTCCCATCTTGTGAATATACCCAGCCGGTTTCGTTACCTCCGGAGATGCTGTCGGGAAAAGTGGGAACGTCCGACAGGGGAGCAAACGAACCGTCAAGTACCCCGATACTTCTGAAAGGCTCCGGAACCGACGGGTGACCCACCACTTTCTTTCCGTTAAAGGCAAACGGACCATAGTTGTTTATATCCACACCCCATTCATCCCAGTATTGCTTCCGGTTATGATGCAATAATTTCCCGCTGCCCATTACATAATACCCGTTTTCCCGGAAATATTCAAAAAGGGTTTTATTGTTTTTCAGTACCGGTTGTTCCCAATGTTTCGTCCATCCGAAGTCTTTTGATACATGTGGATAAACCCCGGTAAACAAGCTGTTTCTCGACGGACAACAGACTGGATAATTACTATGGGCATTAATAAATTTTACACCTGCTGCGGCCAATTTATCTATATTCGGAGTTTTTACCAGGGGATGTCCCTTGAACGGCCCGGGGTAATCGTTCAGATCGTCAACAATGATAAACAACACATTCGGGTGGATTGGCATTTTTGATTGACTATCATCTTTCCCGGGTTGTCTGCAACTTGCAGAAACGATGAACAGAAAAACAGATAGGATGATCCATTTAACTGAATGAATTAAATTCTTCATAATTTGACAATTTACTTTTGTTAATTTCCGAACGCAATCGTGTGTTTGTTATTACGTTAGAATGATATACTTGTTTTATTTCGGCCGGGACCCATAAAAGTTTGGACAAAAATCAGCCTCAAATATGGACGGAGCTCTGATAATACCCATATTTTGGTTGAGATTGCCCGCAGCGCTTCTGAGTCCGTTACGGATGTCTCTTAAAGATTGGCAATTCCCAAATTGTGCAAATAGCATAACAACTAAATGTATACAAGTATTGTTCCCTTTTGTCAAATGATCACTCTGGTACTTTTTTACCCGTGAATTGAACATTCACTTGGAATATTCCTTATTATTTGACTAATAAGTATTAGATTTCCATGGATGGTTGTTTTTTTGTTTGTACATTTAAAAAACCATTTACTGGTATATCAACCAGATATTTTATTTATTAAAAATTGTTTATTTTGTACCAATGCAAATACAAGTTAAAAATAAATTGAAAAACAAACAAAAACAAACATTATCATATAATGAGGACAAAAAAAATTTCGCTCCCTGTTAAAACAGGAACTTTCATCCTGATGTTTGCTCTGATATTTTCCCTGTCATGTAATGCAGCAACAAAAAAAATGAGTTCCAGACCCAATATTGTTTTTATTCTCGTCGATGACATGGGTTGGAAAGATCTGGGTTGTTACGGCAGCACCTTTTATGAAACACCACATATTGACAAACTGGCTTCCCAGGGAATGAAATTTTTGGATGCCTATGCAAGCAGTACCGTTTGTTCTCCTTCGCGTTCAAGCATCATGACAGGACAATATCCGGTTCATACGGGTATCACAGACTGGATCATTGGAAGGCAGAATAGCAGCTCCGGGCCAAGTCCCAATCAGAAATTATTGCCTAAACCTTTTGTTTATAATCTTGACACTGCACAGGTTACCATTGCCGAGGCGCTCAAACGTGCCGGATATGCTACCTGTTTTGCCGGGAAATGGCACCTGGGATTATCGCCTGAATACTGGCCGGAAAATCAGGGATTCGATTATAATTATGGTGGATGGGCAGCCGGAAATCCACGCGCTCATGGCATGGGCGGTTATTTCAGTCCTTATCACAACCCCAGGTTAAAAGACGGACCCAAAGGAGAATTTCTGCCCGACAGGCTCACAACAGAAATTATCCGGTTTATTAAGCAGCAAGTAAAAACAGGAAAGCCTTTTTTTGCAGACCTGTCATTTTATGCGGTTCATGAACCCATCAAAGCAAAAAAGGAATACATTGAGAAATTTAAGGAAAAAGCCCGTCGCATGGGATTGGATACAATGCAACAATTTATCAAACTGACACCGGGGATGCAGGAAACCTCCGGATGGAAAACAGAAAGGATTGTTCAGTCCAATCCGGTTTATGCCGGTTTAATTTACAGTATTGATGAAAATGTGGGGCGTATATTAACAACGTTGGAAAAGCTCGGGATTGCTGACAATACCATTATAGTATTCACATCAGATAATGGAGGATTGTCAACATCCTCCAACGCTCCTACAACAAATTATCCGCTTCGTTACGGCAAAGGCTGGACTTATGACGGCGGGATAAGAATACCATTGATCATAAAATGGCCGGGGGTTACCAGGGAAGGAACCGTCTGTCGTTTCCCTGTTGTAAACACGGATTTTTACCCTACCTTACTGCAAATGACAGGGCTTCCGTTAATGCCGCAACAACATAAGGACGGAATAAGTCTTGTTCCGTTGTTGATGGGGAAACAAAATATTGATCAGGCAGTCATTTATTGGCATTATCCGCATTATCACGGGGCAGGATGCACCCCCGGTTCGGCAATCCGGGCAGGAGACTGGAAACTGTTACAATTCTATGAAGACAACCATGTAGAATTATACAACTTAAGAACCGATATAGAAGAGAGAAGGGATTTATCCAAAGCTTTCCCGGGCAAAACAGCTATTTTGCTAAGTAAGTTAAACCATTGGAAGTATAAAGTTCATGCCAAAATACCCTGGATCAATCCATATTATAACCCGTACATGATTGATCATTACATTAAACAATATGGCAGGGCAAAACTACCTCAATACCTCAGAAAATATGATTCTCTATTCAGTAAAGATGTTTATGACCCGGCATTACGCAAGTCTTTGATGGAACAATATCATAAACTCTATAATTTGAGATAAAAAACAGGAAGTTTTCAGTACAATTATTACAAACATGTCATTGCTTAATCCGGTATATAATAAACCAAAATCTAACAACACATACGGGATAAATATAGAAAAACAAAAGATCATATTTTCAATAATTGCAATTTCATGGATCATTGTCGCATCCTGTTCATCCCGTTTCAATAAAAAAATTCATGTTAAACCGGACCCGGCCAGTGTTATCGTCTCGGGCAAAACCATTAAAGCATCCACCGGAAAGGTAACCCGTCAATGGCATCTTACACGTCTCGGATTGGTAACAACAAGTTTTTCCGGAAAGAATGGATTGGAAACAATTGGCGATAAAGAAAAAATTTGCGATTGGTATTTTGATCGGATGTCAGGAAAAGAAACGGCCAGTTTGGTTTCGGTTAAGTCTTTTGTTGATGACGACGAAGGGTTTACCGGCCATTTTATCCGTACGAGAATGGAATTCAAATACCCGGTTTCAGGAACAGGTTTGATTTATCTGGACATTCCCCGGGACACCGGGCTTCCCTACACAGGATAAGGAATTCAATAATTCGATTCAAAATTCAGCCATTGCCGATGGAGTGGTAGAGCAAATGTCCCTGTCTTCAACCATCACCAGAATGAAAGCATGACCCTTATTCAAAAAATGGCTGATACAAAAAAGTTTTTTCTGTTGTTGTCGCTCTGGTAAAAATGAATCTTATCAGCATGCTTGATGTATTTGAATTACTCGGAAGCAGTCGAAGAAATTTTACCAATCGGATCAATGTACCACCAGATAAGCAATTATTTTGAATTTTTAGCAAGGGGGTCTTTTTTTGAAAACAAAATCCTATATTTGGCTATCAAATAGTTAGCAATAAAAAATACCGTAATTTGAGTTTAGTAGGTTAATAGTGATTTTCTTTATAATAAGTCATACGGCAAATTATTAATTTTACCGATATGAACTCTTAAATTAAAAAACCATGAGAACTATACTTACTTTTTTTCTGGCACTTATGTTAACAGGTGTCAATGCACAGGAAAAACAAAAACCGAACATCGTATTTATTCTGGTAGATGATATGGGATATGGTGATCTTGGGGTGTTGTACCAAAATCAACGGGCCAAAGCCAATAACCGCAGTGAGCCGTGGGAATATATGCCCAATCTGGATGAAATGGCTCAGCAGGGTGCCGTTCTTACCGATCAGTATTGTGCGGCACCGGTATGTGCTCCTTCGCGTGCTTCGATATTATCGGGACGGAGTCAGGGTCATACAAATGTACGGAACAATCAGTTTGACAAAGCCCTGGAAGACAACTACACCATGGCTTCCGTATTGAAAACGGCAGGATATAGTACCGCTGCTTTCGGAAAATGGGGGCTGCAGGGTCTTGGAAAAAATATTATCCCTCCGGATTGGCCGGCCCATCCGCTGAACCGGGGTTTTGATTATTTTCTGGGGTACATCCGTCACAGGGACGGTCATGAACATTATCCGAAAGAAGGTCTGTATCGTGGCTCAAAGGAAGTTTGGGAAAACAGAATTAACATCGCTGATAAACTGGATAAATGCTACACGGCGGATTTATGGACGGCTGCTGCCAAAAAATGGATCATTGATCATATGAAGAAATCCGGAAAACAACCATTCTTTATCTATCTTGCATACGATACTCCTCATGCCGTACTGGAGCTGCCCACACAGGCCTATCCGGCGGGTGGTGGCCTGAAGGGCGGCCTTCAATGGACCGGTAAGTCGGGACATATGATCAACACTGCTTCCGGCACGGTGGATTCATGGATACACCCCGATTATGCCCATGCTACCTATGATGACGATCACAACCCGGAGACCCCTGAAGTAGCCTGGCCAAAAGTATATAAACGCTATGCCACTGCTACCCGCCGTATTGACGATGCCATAGGGGATATTATACACCTGCTCAAAGATCTGAAA
>Ga0190359_1001244_pt1 | contig 16247 bp, 11 predicted proteins | sample 48721823_MG_FD_161269 | JGI IMG/M metagenome (GOLD analysis project Ga0190359, IMG submission 161269) | Hydrothermal vent microbial mat bacterial communities from Southern Trench, Guaymas Basin, Mexico - 4872-18-2-3_MG | ecosystem: Environmental > Aquatic > Marine > Hydrothermal vents >... | reverse complement strand
TAGTACTCTAGGTATAAAGAGGATTTTCACATGACATGACCTTGTTCTTGTAATGATGATCAATGTTGAGCTCCCCATCCCTGACCGGCATCATCTCCTGATAACAATATTTTTCATTCAAGCTCCCCTTGAAGGGAGCATGCATCTCACCGCCGAGGAGGAAAGGGTCCTCGAAGGGGAAGCCGGCGAAGCTGAGAGCTTCGCGATGAAGATCCTCGTGAACCTCGGGGAGCTCGAGGGGGCCGAAGGTTTCGTTCCCATCCGATCGGCGCACATATCCGGGGTCTCCTACCACACAGCGGGGGACGCTCTCATCAAGCTCCTGGAGGAGCTTCACGGGATGGGAGCCAGGATCTCCGTGCCATCCTCCCTGAACCCCGCCGGTATGGACCTTGAAAGATGGAAGGAGATAGGATATCCCGGGGATTTCGCCGAAAAGCAGCTCCGGATAATAGAGCTCTACCGGAAGCTCGGAATAGATATCACATGCTCCTGCATTCCCTATGAAACACCACACAGGATGGAGCCGATCTCGTTCGGGGACCATCTCGCATGGGGGGAGTCGAATGCCGTCATATATGCCAATTCGATAGTGGGAGCAAGGACCAACCGGGAAGGGGGAATAAGCGCCCTTGCGGCGGCAATACTCGGAAGGACCCCCGATTACGGCATGCACGGGGATGAGAACAGATACCCCACACTTGTTGTCAACATCCTGGGCAGGATGGACCCCCTCCACTTCAACCTTCTCGGCGCGTTCATAGGCGAATCGTACAACTCGCAGGTACCCTACTTCACCGGTATCGACATACCGGTCGTCAACGGGGACCTCAAACAGCTCGGGGCCGCCCTTGCTGCCAAGGGAGGCCACTCCATCTTCCATGTGAAGGACCTCACCCCGGAGCACGGATTCATAGACATCTCAGAAAGGGAGGGCCTGATCTCCGAAAGGATCACGATAACAACGGAAGAGCTGGAAGAGGCCAAGGATGACCTGTATCCGCCTCCCGGGAGGACCCCAGACGTTTTCGTGCTCGGATGTCCCCAGTTCGGCATATCGGAATTCCAGAGATTGTACAGGGCCGTCAAGGGAAGAAAGCTGAGAAAGGAAAAGAGGATGATCGTTTACACGAACAGGGCCCTGAGGGAGATGCTCGATCCAACACTGATACCCGCGATCACCGCTTCAGGGGTCGAGGTTTACGATGACACCTGCATGGTGGTATCCCCCCTTGATCGGCTGGGTTTTTCGGCAGTCGGGACGGATTCCGCGAAGGCGGCCCACTACATACCGAAGATGAGCCGCATACCCGCCGACCTCATGCCTCTCGAGATCATGGTCGACCTTGCCTTCGAATGAGAGCGGACCCTGCGAGAAAAACTTCCTCATGAAGAGGCGCCTCTTCCCCGGACCCCCCACATCACCATAAGAAGCAGAAGGGATGCAAGGGTGAGGACGATGGAGATCACGAACGGGGCCCCGGGGGACACCATCTCCCATATTATGCCGGCTGCAAGTGATGAGGGCAGGGCAGCGAGCCCTATCAGCATCTGGTAGCCTCCCAGGGTGCTGGCCCTCATGTCATCAGGTGCGAGCTCCGACACTATGGTCTTCCGGACGGGCTCCAGGGATCCCTTGTGAAGTCCGTATACGACGAAAGCGGCGATTATCATCCACAGCCCCGCATGGAACAGGAAAAGGAGACAAACCGCGATCCAGAGAAGGAATGAGAATGCCATGACCGGGATCCTTCCGATACTGTCGGAGAGCTTCCCGAACCAGATGGAGACGACGGATGCGGTGGCGGTGAAGATCAGGTACAGGAAGGGCACGCCGCCCTCGCCGATCTCCGAACCAAGGCTGAACATCAGCAGGAAAGAGTAGGAAAAGGATGCCAGCGAGAATATCCCGCCCACCAGAAAGAATAGCTTCAGCGACCTTGGCAGTCTCCCGAAGGATATCCTCGGGGAGCTCTCACCTTTCAGGGCTCTCCTCTCCCTTATCCTGATGATTATCAATGCGGAAGCGGCCAGCGATGGCAGGGCGGCGATGAGGAACAGGCGTGTATACCCGAGATACGAGAACAGGAGAGCGGCGAGAAGTATACCGACCACGGCTCCCAGATGGTCCATGGACCTGAGGAGTCCGAAGTTCCTTCCCCTGTTGGAATCAAGGGAAGCTTCCGCAACGAGGGCGTCCCTCGGGGAGGACCTTATCTTTCCGCTCCTGTCCAGGATGCGGAACGGTATCAACCACCCCCACGCGGGGGAGAGAGCGTAACCCACCCTTGACAGCGAACCCATCAGGTAGCCGGTCCAGATGAACACCTTTCTTCTCCCCACCCTGTCGGAAATGTATCCGGAGAATGCCTTGGATATGGAGACCAGGGCATCCCCGAGGCCGTCGAGGAGCCCCAGCACCGCCATGTTCGCTCCCATGAACTGCGTCACGAACAGGGGCCAGATGGGGTATATCATGTCCGACCCCATATCGTTGAGGAACGATGCCGCGGCAAGGGTCCTCACCGTCCTCCCGGGACCGCGGGTCCCATCTCCGGACCCGCTCCTTTCCGTCATCTTCACACCCTATCATCGAATGGGGGACCAAGTTTTATTAACCTTGTTCCGATGGTCTGAGGATTGCATGAGGATAGCAGCTCTCATCCACGATCGATGCCAGCCGAAAAAATGCGGCAAGGAATGCTACCACTTCTGCCCCAGGGTCAGGGCCGGGGACGAGATCTTCGACTGGGATGACATGGGAAAGCCCATCATCGACGAGGAGCTCTGCGTGGGATGCGGTATCTGCGTTCACAAGTGCCCCTTCGACGCCCTCCGTATAACCAACCTCCCGGAGGAGCTGGACAAGGACCTGGTACATCGTTTCGGGGAGAATGGGTTCAGACTGTTCCGCATACCCTACCCCCAGGAAGGGAAGGTCCTGGGACTTCTGGGCTCCAACGGGATAGGGAAGTCCACAATACTCAACATACTGTCGGGGAACATGATCCCCAATTTCGGCCTCTCGGAGAACGGGGACGAGGAGGAATCCGAGGCGTTCGGATCCAAACAGCTGGATGATGATGAGGAGAACGCCGCGCCGGCGAACTGGGAGGATGTGATGGAGAGGTTCGGAGGCACGGGTCTCTTCGAACATTTCAGAAAGATAAGCGAGGGAGAGATGGTGTCGGCCCTGAAACCCCAGTACGTAGACAATATACCCAGGCTCTTCAAGGGCAGGGTCAAAGAGATGCTGGAGAAGGTGGACCCGGCAAGATACGGGGAAATCGCCTCCGAGCTGGAAATAGAGCATATACTCGACAGGACCCTCGACAAGCTGTCGGGGGGGGAGCTGCAGAGGGTCGCCATCGCGGCCACGCTCCTGAAGAATGCCAGCTTCTTCTTCTTCGACGAACCCTCCTCATATCTGGACATACGCCAGAGATTGAAGATATCCCAGCTTATCAAGGACCTGGGGGAGAGAAGGCAGGTCATGGTGGTAGAGCACGACCTTGCCATACTGGATTTCCTTGCGGACAACGTGTCGCTCCTGTACGGGGAACCCGGAGCGTTCGGTGTTGTGGCAAAGCCCATGTCCGTGAAGCAGGCCATCAACGTCTTCCTCGAGGGCTACCTGAGGGTGGAGAACGTCAGGTTCAGGGACAAGCCCGTGGAGTTCTTCGACCACCCCCCGAGAACGGAATGGAGGGGGGGGGAGCTGTTGACGTATGCTGCACTTGAGAAGAACTTCCCCTCCTTTCACTTCAGGTCCGGGGCCGGGGTCATACATACCGGGGAGGTCGTGGGCTGCGTGGGTCCCAACGCAACGGGAAAGTCCACCTTCGTCAGGATGCTTGCCGGAGAGCTCGCGCCCGACAACGGCTTCGTGACGGTGGAGGCGGAGATATCCTACAAACCGCAGTACATCAGGCACGATTTCGAGGGATCCGTCAGGGATTACCTCATCGTGGAACTCAAGGAGCACTTCATGTCCGGATTCTTCAAAGCTGAGCTCGAGGGACCCATGGGACTGAAACATCTGTACGACAAGGAGATGTCAAGGCTCTCGGGGGGGGAGCAGCAGAGAGTGGCCGTGGCGAGAGCCCTGGCCCAGGATGCGGACCTCTACCTCCTGGACGAGCCGTCCGCCTACCTTGACGCAAACCAGAGGATGGAGATAGCCAAGGTGATACGGAGGGTAATAGAGAAGAGGGGGAGATCGGCGCTGATCGTCGACCATGACGTCTACTTCATCGACCTTGTGTCGGACACGCTGATGGTGTTCTCCGGGGAGCCCTCTGTCTCCGGAACGGCCGTGGGACCCCTGGACCTCAGGGACGGCATGAACAGGTTCCTGTCGGACGTGGGCATCACCTTCCGAAGGGACATGGAGACCAGAAGACCTAGGATAAACAAGCTGTCGTCCCGCCTCGACGAGGAGCAGAGGAGAAGGGGCGAGTACTACTACGCCTAGACGGAAAGCGCGGACAGGAGATCCGATTCCAGGCCGACGATCGACACCTTGCCGTTGCGCTCGGAAATCGTCCTTGCGGCATTCGAGAACGATGTGAGGGCCCGCATAATGCGCAGTCCCTCGATCGTGTCGCATCCCTTCGGATACATCAGCAGGTCCTCGTTCTCCGTGAAGGAAAGGGCCTCGTTGTATCCCTGGACAAGAGCGTTCCTGTTCCTGTCCATCCACAGGGAGGAGATCACCGAGGCGAGAAATATCACCCTGAACGGAACGTCCCTTCTTGATATCCTCGATACGACATTGAGGTCCTCCATCATCGCAGAATGCCCGCCCTTGGCAAGGTTGTAATCCAGGAACATGAGGGAGAGCTGCCTGCCCACCGCCTCTCCCGCAGTTGCCGTGAACAGCCTCCTGGCGGAAAGATATCTGGCCTTGTCGAGTGAAGAGGAGATGAGGGAGAGGTCCTTCAGGGGAAGGGTCCTTGCAGGACCCTTCTCGTCCGGGTCGAAGAAGGACCAGTCGAAGGCCCTGAACAGGGGGTCCCCATCCCCGGTGAACTCCACATGATCGAGCCTGCTGTCAACACCGGCCGGAACAAGCGGGGATCCCTTGAATCTTCTAAGTACCGAGAACCGTTCCCTGATCTCCTTCTGCCTTCTCACGAGAATGCTCCTCAGAAGGGAAAGCCCCGAAAGCTCCCCGTACCTCTCCAGTCTGCTCCCCTTTACAACCTTCTGCTTTCTCCCCGCGGGCGGTATGTAGGGAGGCTCGGAATCTCCGAGCTTGCGGAACAATCCCTTCTTGACCTGCTCGAGATATCCGGAGAGCATTCCCAGATGGGTCCCGACATCCTCCATACCCATCCTCGCTCTCTCGAAGTTCCTGAGGATATCGGCCGAGGGACCGGACATCCTCACCTTACCCGAGCCGCTCCTTTCCATCAGGAGGGACCCGTGCAGTGAGCCCAGGGCCCTCCCCAGTCTTCGGGAAACGTTCAACGAGCCAAGGTCCTTCCTGAGGGAAAGATCAAGGATGAAACGCCTCATTGCCTCCCCATCCTTCTCCATCGAGGAGAGGAGAAGTTCTCCGAGCTCCGAAAGGAACGGGGAAAAACCGGATCTGGTCCCTGCCGGATATCTGACCAGCGAGAGCCAGGGGAACTCTCTGGATTCCATTGACCAGTAACCCATTCCCAGCAGCTTCACACATCCTTTGAATCCCACCGAGTTCAGCCTGGATATCATGTAGATCGGGAGCGGGTCCCTCCACGGTCTTTCCGGATATATCAATTCGTAGCGGTCATCCTCCGAGGACAGGCGGATGCGCAGTCCCCCTCCCTCCCTCACGACCCCTATCATGAATTCGGCACTGTCCATGGTGACGGGGTCGGACTCGTCGAAACCCGGAAATGTCTGATAGCGAAGGGGGCCCTCTCCTCCCTCCTTCATGAGGGCGATCTGCTTCATCGAGGATTCGAGCAGCTCCCTTCCGCTGACCCCGGAGATTGGGATCTCTCCATCCGGTGTTAGAACGGTCCACTGGTGTACGGGTCGGCCGGATATCAGCAGCAGCTTGTGGACCATGTCACCCGTCACCACTTCGTGCAGAACCTCACCCCTGGGTATCTGGACCGGAGCGATGTTTCCCGCGGGAGATCTTGATTCCCGCCGGTTCTTCCTCCCGTTGGCTCTGCCCTTCATGACCACACCCTTGATGCGAGACCCTTGTCGACCAACCCGAATGGGCCCATATGACTAATGACCCTTTCCATAAAATCGAACAAGAACAAGAAAACATTCCTGTCCGGACTCCCGAATCCCCCCGCGATAATGCATGCCAACGGTTCGAAGCGTTCATAATGAACAGATCAACCGGATCCCGGGAGATCGATTATCATGAAGATCGCATGGAGCGGGCTTCAACGGAGCTCACAATCCCGCACGTTCGAGCGCAGGTTTTTTCTAGGAAGGGACACTTCGGTCGAATATGGAAGATCTTATCAGGGAGCTCCTTGACGGAAAGAAGAAACCCGAAGAGATCCTTGAGGAGATCGAGAGGAGGATGTACGGAAGCGGCGAGTTCAATATCGATGCCGGAAGGGATCACAGGACCGGTGTTCCGGAGGTCGTCATAGCCGAGGGCAAGACCGATGAACAACTGAGGGATATATCACTGGAGTTCATCGAAAGGACCGGAAAGGTGATCATATCCCGGTTGAAAGGGGATAGAAAGGATGTTCTGATCACTGCATTAAGCGAAAGGTTCCCCGACCTCAGGATACAATACGAGGCGCTGCCGGGCTTCCTTTCGGCAAAGAGAAGGGACTGCCCGGAGAGGAGGAACGGCGGCAGGGTTGCAATCATCACTGCCGGAACATCGGACATACCCGCGGCCATGGAGGCGGAACTCATATCAAGGGAGGCGGGGTGCGAGACGCTCTCATTCCATGATGTGGGGGTGGCCGGGCTTCACCGGCTGTTCGGACCGTTGAAGAAGATCCGGGAGTGGGGTGCCGATGTCCTGATCGTCGCTGCGGGAAGGGAGGGAGCACTTCCGACACTTGTCTCGGGACTTGTGAACATTCCCGTCATCGGCCTCCCGGTATCAACGGGATACGGCCTGCACGGAAAGGGGGAGGCCGCCCTCTTTGCCATGCTCCAGTCCTGCTCTCCCATAGCGGTCGTCAATATAGATGCGGGATTCGTGGCAGGGGCGGTCGCATCGAGGATGGCTTCCAGATGTTCCGGGAGCAGGGAATAGTTCAAGTATCTGATGTTGCTTATAGCCTCCCCTTCAAGGGCGGGTTTTCACATGTCCCCCGATGATATACCCAGGGAACTTTTGAACGAGATCTCGAATTCCGAGAAGAAGCTCTCCAGCCTCTACGAGAGGCGGGACCATTACAACGAGGAGGCAAAGGTCATAAGGGAGATGAGGGACGACCTCCACGGTAAAAGGAAGGCCATCCTGGAACAGATAGCCGACATACGGAAGAGAAAGGGCGAGCTCCTCGATGAGATGAAGGCCGCAAAGGCCAGAAGGGATATGTACAACGAGAAGGCACGTCTGATGCGCGGCGGAAGGCCCCGCGACGGAGAAAGGAAGGAGGCCGTTCTCTACGAGGACCTGAACACAATCGAGAGGGACCTGAGGAAGCTGGAGGAGGAGTACCAGACAAGATCCCACTCCCTGGAGAAGGAGAGGGAGATCGTCAAGTCCATAGAGGAGAAGAGGAGGAAGCTGATCGAGCTGAAGGCGAAGGAGCCCGAATACAGGGCGGAGCGCATAAAGGCCGAAACCGTGGAGGATGAGATAAAGGAATACAGGGCTCTCGCGGACAGGGAGCACAAGAGGATGCAGGAGATATTCGGCAAGCTGAAGGAGATAAACGAACAGCTCGATGAGTACAGTCCCATACTGGACCATCTGAGAACCGAGGCCGACAAGAGGCATGAGGAATACATCAAGGTAAGAAAACAGGCCGATGCATATCACCAGAAGGCGGTCCAGCTCAGGGAAAGGGTCCTGCAGCTCAGGGAAGAAAGGAACAGGCTAAGAAAGGAGGCAAGGGAAGTGGTGGAGGAGCAGAACAGAAAGGTATCCACGGAGCTGGAGGACGAGGAGAAGCTGGAAGAGGCCGCCGAGAAGGCCGTTGACCTCCTGATAAAGAAGGGGAAGGTGACCCTTTGAGAGGGGTCAAAATCAATAAGTATAAATACTGCCGGGTTCAGAGAATAATACCTGTTCGGAAATGACGGAAATCAAGGGGTGCGTTAAGGTCGAGATATAGAAGGGGAGATGATAACGACATGAATATAAGATTCGGTCCAGCAGGGATACCGCTTTCATGCAAGGGAAGGACATTGAAGGACGGGATCGAGGACATACACGCCCTGCAGCTGGATGCCATGGAGGTGCAGCTGCTGAGGCCTCAGAGGGAAATACCCGAGGACCTTGACCTGATAAGGGAATTGGGGGAGGAACTGGACGTGAAGCTGAGCGTTCACTCCCCGTACTACATGGACCTTCTCGGGGATGAGCACTACGTGGAGAGATCTCTCGAGAACGTTCTCTGGAGCGCTGAAATATGCAGGGCCCTCTCCGCGGACATACTTGTCATGCAGGTGGGGATGTACCACGAATACAGCAAGGAGGATGCACTCGAGGAGGCAATAAGGAACGTGAGATGGCTGAGGGACAAGATAAGGAAGAAGGGCATCGACGTGGAACTGGGTATCGAGACCTCCGGCAGACAGAAGGTGTTCGGTTCCGTGGACGAGGTTCTTGCCATCAACAAACGGGTCCAGAGGACCATTCCGGTCCTCAATTTACCGAACATCCATTCCAGGGAGGGGGGAGCGCTGAGAGAGGCCCAGGATTTCGAGGACCTCTTCACCAAGGTGAACGATCAGATCAAGACCGGACGTTTCTATTGCCACTTCTCCGGAGTGGAGCATACTGACGGAGACAAGATAAGGGCGACCCCCATAAAGAAGGGGGACCTCCGCTTCGATCCTATGGCGGAGATGATGCTCGAACATGACGATTGGGAGTTCCGCCTCATATCGGAATCACCGCTTCTGGAACATGATGCGGTCTACATGAAGCTCATCCTCGACCGCATACTTCAGCGAAAGATACAGAAGGAGGAAAGGCTGAAGGCCAAGGAAACGGCCAAATAGCTTCGAGCCACTTTCCAAAAGATTAAAAACCCTATTAAACCAATAGGACATTCAGTGGGTGAAACCTCCCGGAGATGAAGGTGGATATGATGGCAAGGAAGAAGAAATCACGTTCGAAGGTCGGGAAATATATCCTGATCGGTGTGGGAGTTGTCGTCGGGTTGATAATCGTGGGTGTGATATTCTCGGCCATCGCAAATTCCTCGCTGGGTGACAGGTTCAAGGATCTCATGGGAAAGGGGTCCGATGGATCCGGGGGAGGCAACAACACCGGGAGTGGTGATACCGTACCTCCAAAGGCATTCCTGACAGCGGACAAGTACAAGGCCATCGTCGGGGATCCGATAACGTTCGACGGGAACAGGTCGTACGATCCCGGAAAGGAAAGCAACATCACACGGGGGATCATGCTGTATCAATGGAACTTCGGCTACACAGATGACGACGGAACCCCCATAGTGGAAAGCACCGTGAACGGAACAACCATCCATTCATTCCCCGACAGAGGGGACTTCACGGTCACCCTTACGGTGTTCGATGATGCCGAGAACGAGGATTCGGCCCAGGTAACGGTGATAATCGTTCCACCCAACGAACCCATCAGCACCGGAAGCTCCATTCTGATAGGTGATCCCGTCGGACCCGGAATATTCGGAAACTCGACCGAGGTGACCTGGAACCTCACCGAGGGTGCCACCTACATGTGGCTCAACATCTCGGTAACGGGAGCCTATGTCAGGGAGGGACAGTCCACCACCGTGGAGATAGTCCTCGAGAACCCCTACCTCGATGTCATAAAGAACCAGACCGTAAAGGTTCTGGGCACCGAGGCCGTCCCGTGGACCTTCCAGCCGGAAGAGATAAGCGTCGAGGGAAGATACACCCTGACGATCCATGCCGTGGATGGGGCCGCCATAGTCTCGGTCATGGGCGAGGCCACATATTTATAGGAAAGTTCCTTCTGCCCAGTCCATGGCCAGGAGCTGGAAAATAAATCTATTTGTCGCATCCATCCTGGCATTCTCAATCTATTTCGGCTTCGGAATGATAATTCCGATGTTCCCCCTCTATGTCCTCGAACTCGGAGGAGGGGCCCTGGAAGTCGGCATCCTGACATCCGCCTTCATGTTCACAAGGGCATTCCTTGCAAGACCGTTCGGCAAGTTGTCCGACAGGATAGGAAGGAAATCGGTAATCATCTTCGGGATGTTCCTGTACGCGCTGCTTGCCCTTCTGTTCACAATCCCGGATTCCTGGTGGGGCCTCATAGCTGTCAGGATAATGCAGGGAACGGCATCGGCCATGGTATGGCCCGTGGGAGAGGCTCTCGTCGTCGATTCCGCACCACCCACCAGGAGGACCAGAGCCATATCGACATACATGGTCATCTCCAACATCGGGTTCGTGGCAGGCCCCCTGATAAGCGGGGGCATACTCTTCTTCGTCAGGAACGTTCTCGGGGGCTCCACACTGGAAACGCTGCGAGCTCCTTTCTATTTCGCCAGCGGACTCGCCTTCGTGTCAGCGATCTTCGGGTTCATCTTCCTGGAGAACAGGCTCGTGATCGGGGACAGGAAGGAACAGGTGAGGAAGGAGGAAAGGGCATACCGCAGAATGGGGAAGAGGACAAGGACCTCCCTCAACGTCCTCTATGCCAACTCCTTCTTCGAGGGATTCTCCTGGTCCATGGGTTCCGTGGTGTTCGTTCTCTTCATGGACCAGATCTTCCATCTGGGAGAATGGAGATTCTCCCTCCTGTTCGGTGTTTCCCAGGCCCTGGGGCTCGTCATGGTCATAATGTCCGGGGTTCTTGGTGACAGGTACAGCAAGAAGGCGCTCATCGTCCACGGGTCCATCTGGGGGAGGGTCTCGACGATCATCATGTCATTCTCCCCGCTCCTGCCGTTCGGCAGGATCATTGCTTTCATCACCTATGCGGGAAAGGATGTCGGACGCCAGATAGCGCAGCCCGCCTCAAGGTCCCTTCAGGCAGACATAGTCCCCACGAGGCTCAGGGGGAGGCTCATTGCCACGATACAGGCGGTATCCAACATCGGAGCCACGGTTGGCCCGGTACTCGGGGGCTTCCTCTGGGACCTCACGCATCACAGATCGTTCTCCATCCTCTCCTTCGAGCTCCCCGGATACTCCATCCCGTTCCTTATCTCGGCCGCATCGGGTATAATCGCCGCTCTCCTCGTTCAGAGGTACGTGTACGAGAAGAAGGCGAGGCGGAGGGAATTTCCCGCTAGATGAACTCTCGATGATCGGGGACGATTCCGGCAGGATGTAGCTTTCAGCTTCATTTCGCAATCAATATATATTCAGGGCCGTTTGAGGCAAACGATGGCATCCGTGGAAGCTTCGCTTTTGATAAACTTCATCCTGAACGGCATCATTTTCACCGTCGGGATAATAGTGGCCCTCCTGATTCCAAGCAATAGAAAGATAAGGGAGGGGGAGGCGGGAACATCCCTTGGAGCTCCTTGGATCATTCTCGTTCTCATCCTGATGCTGATCATGACAATAGCTCTCTTCCCCGTATCCTTCCTGTTCCAGAAGGGGGCGAACCTCGTGCTGGCCCTCGTACTGGACCTTATAGCCCTTATCATCACATCGACCGCAGTTATCATCTACCTGGGAGCAAGGAGGGCCTACAGGGAGCTCCGTGAGGAAGGATACGAACATGTGGAGATGGTCCGGGCGGTCCCCACTGATGGGGGCCATGCATTATCCCACCCCAGCGAGCACCTTCACCCGGCGGACCCTCCGCCGGGGAACCTTATAACCGTGGAATGTCCGCAGTGCGGCAGCCATCTGCACATCCCGGAGAACTCTCACACGATAACATGTCCCTACTGCGGACTCACGGGCAGCATCTGAGAGATCAAGGTCCGGTCAAATGCATCGAACCCCGAACCTGCAACCCCCATAACCCGAGGATCCTGTGATTCAAGCGCCATTCCGCTGCCGGGGAGTTGAACGACATGACCGACTGAAATTCATGCAACACCTAGAATCGGTCGAAGCGGACCTCAACTGAAATCTTGAACCCCCGACCCACCAAACCGGGTGTTTTCATCGGGACCACACCACGATATTGCCGTGCAGCGGCAATGAAGCCCGCGATCCCGGTACGACGGTTGTGCGGTTCAATGTTCCCGATCAGAAGTTCAGCGTGTTCTTGCATTCCGGACAGAGGAACCAGTCCCTCTTCACCGGAGCTCCGCAGGTGGGACATCTCAGGGTAGCTTCCCTGCTGCCGGCCTTTTGCGGTTGCGAAGAGGAGGGGGGCCTTCTTTCCATGGTCCCGGGTTCGCCGCGGCCCATCTCGTGACCGGGTCCTTCCAATTCACCTTCCGGTATTCCTGGTCCTCCCTTCCTTCTGCCAAGGATGAGTATGACCACAACTACGACCACCGCGATCACCAGGAGCGCCAGACCCACCCATATCAGGGTGCCGAGGGAGGAACCTTCCTCGCCATTCTTGTGATCCTCCACCGGCGGAACGTACCTTTCAAGATGTATCCTCTTCGAATTCGAAGAGCTGGAATAATCGCCGTTGATGAGGGTGAGCCTCACCGTCTTGTTCCCCTCGGATGTGTAGGTATGCCTCACTTCCTTCCCGGTGAGGGTGGTCCCATCGCCCATGTTCCATGTATATATCCAATCCCCGCCGTATGCCGGATCGTAATCCTCGGCGGTGAAGGTCACGTTCAATCCCTGGGCACCCGCCTTGACAGGGTCCAGATCCTCGATCTCGTAGCTCCACTCGGGAACATCCGGTATCCACGGACCGTCCTTTTCCATTGTGAGGTTGACGATCTTCATGTCGCTCCTTCCGTAAAGGTCGGTCACCTTCACCACAAGCGTGATCTTCACTTCCGTTAGAAGTGCATCGGAGGTCCTCCATATCTCGTCCGATCTCGGGGTCAGGGTCAGATACCCGCTGTCCGCGTCGAAGGTGTAGACGAGATCCGTACCGAGCTCCGCATACGGGAGCTGGTCGGCGACAGAGGGGATATCCCCGCCAATCTCCTCTTCCATGTTGATGCTGAACAGATGCGAATCACCGGGATCCACGTCCGTGACCCGGGAATATAGTGTCCAGGCCTCGTCCTGGTAAACCAGCGGGGATTTGGGTTCAAGTGTCAGGACCGGGTCGTCGGGAGTGTTCTTCACATCCATGAGAACCTTCAATTCGATGAAATCCTCGGTATCGGATATCCTGAAGGTCATGTAGCCGTTGGTCCTCACGTCCGCATTGGACGGAGTGAACGTTACAACTCCCGTATCCCTGTTCACGACGGGTTCCTCGGACCAGGGCCTTGCGCCGCCTCCGATATACTCGTAGACCAGGTCGGTCCGATCCTCCTCCGGATCACTGTCCTCGGCCAGTATGTCCAGTTCGTAGGTGGTGTCCTCCAAGATATCCATGGACCTCAGGTCGGCCTGGATATGGAACGGGTCCGTATCGTCCACCTCGACGGATGTCCCGTCGAACCTGACGCCGAGCACCACAGGGGGATCGTTCACGGAGTAGACGGTCACCGTCAGGTTCACGATCGCATACGAATGGTCATCGTATCCGTAGAACGAGATGACCTCCTCTCCGTGCCGGTCCGGAAGGGGCGTGATGGCTGCGTACCAGCCGTCGCCATCCCTGTAGGTGATGTTCACATGAAGCATGTCCGAGAGGGAATCCCCCCAGTAGGCTCCCCTGCTCTCGTTGAACACCATCACTCCCCTCAGGGACCTCTCGGGGTCCTCGAAGGGTCCCAGATTGTATGAATCCAACGGATAGAGTACCCTTCCTCCGTCCTCATCCAGGGGATCGATGGATTCGTACTGTGCGTAAACGGATACCTCCCGATCGTTCCATACCCTGAGGGTGTCATTCAGGTACAGGTCGTTGGATGCAAGGGGTCTCCTGAGCGACTCTACCGGAATGGAATCCGTTGCATTGACCAGGAGCACGTACGGAGAGTCCTTGTCCCCTATCTGGGAACCCGAAAGCGACAGGGAATACTCCTTGCCGTTTGTCACATCACCGCTGTCCGGATCTGGAAGCATGGAGAACGTCTTCTCCGTTGATTCGCCAGGATCCAGGATCAGGTCCAATCTTTCGGGAAGGTCATTGTCGGGGTCCATGTAGGTCACCCGGAACACGAACGTATCCGTCACATCCCCCCCGGTTTCATGGAACCTGTTATCGGAGGTCACACTGAGGTCGGAGACCACCGGGGCCCTGTTCGGTGATTCCTCGATGACATCCATGTCTATCGTGTAATTGGAGAAGGTGGTCCAGTAGGTGTAGTAATAACCCGTGATCGAGGTCCCATCGTAGGATGCCGTGACCGGTTCGACGAAGAGACCGATGTAGACCCCGCGATCGGGATCCCCAATGGTGGGATTCGTCACGGTGAAGTTGAAGAACTGAGGTCCGGTTATTGAACCGGGTCCGGTTATGAAATACGAGAACCTCACGGATGCGCCAAGGGACCACCCGTCATCGGACGTCCCCCACTCGCCGTCGTCCCCGACCCACGGGAACACCACCAAGACGTACATCCAGGTATCCAGGATGGTCCCCGTCGTATCGGACGACGGTATGACACTCCCTGCCCCGTAGGTCCTCTCTATGGAGAACGACATGTTCCAGAGCTTTCCGGGATCCGAGCCCGTGAAACGGTACCAGTCCACCTGGTCGAGTCTGGAATCCAGGACCTTCTCTTCGCTGCCCTGGTAGCTTCCCGTGGTCTCTATGGTGTTCGCGCCGTCATCGGTGACGTCCCTGTCGGAGGTATCGATATCGAACACGTAATGGACACCGAACCCCGACCTGTCGGGAGCTCCCTGTTTTGCCCCCCAGTCCATGGAGAAGGATATGTAGTACCATCCCACCTCGTCGAGACCGCCGGCGAAACCATCCATATCCTCAGGGCCCGTGGATGGTACCGGTGTCGAGAACCGGAATGTCCAGTTTCCAGCGTGCTCCCACGAATCGGCGGGGTCCATGTCATCGTAGAAGAAGATGGTGCCGCCAACGTCCATGAATCCCATCCAGGGGTCGTAATACAGAACATGTATCCTGATGTAATCGAAGTAATCGGATTCCAGCTCCGTCTGGCCCGGCGTCCCGCTCTCCACCAGCCTGTATTCATACAGATCGTTGTGTGTATCGTTGCTGTCAAGGTAGCTGGTCATTGTTATGGACACATTGCGCGGACCGAGTGCCGAGCCGGGTGCCGGGTTGACGTCCGGGGCCGCGAGCTTGTACCAGTCCCTGATATCCCCCGTTTCTCCCGGAACGTACGTGAGGGAGCCCGATATCACCTCGCCATCGTCATTGATCCTTGTCCCGTTCGCAAAATCGTGATAATCCTGCTCCCTCTCCTGATCGGAAGCCCTCGTTCCGGTGCTCCCATCCGGGAAGCTCCGGTCGAAACGGGAAACCACCGTATCCACGGGGAAGACGGGCTCGGAGACACCCCGCGCTCCCGACCCTGCAAACATCTCCTCCCCGTTCCCTATACGGCCATCATCCGTCAGCTGCACGGAGGGGCATACATCTTTCCGGTTCACCACCCCTGCTCCGGGAACCATCGGGTCCCGGGGCCCATCGACCGCGGCAGCCTCGTCCGGACCCTCTCCCAGACCGGCCAGGGACAGAAGCGGGGACAGTATCAACAAGCATGTGACAATGAGGGCATATCTTTCGTTCAACATCGGGATCTCCTCCTTTTCGCAGGGGCGCGGCCGATCACCCCGCCCCCGCCTTCCTGCACGGAATCGCCGCACCGAAACAGGGCCTTTACGTCCGGACCCACCCTCCCGGGAGAGGGAGCATCCCAACGCCGTATGCGAAAATCACCCTGTCAAGGGCATAGGTTCCTTAGAAAATACAGGGAATTATTAGAATAAAAGGATTTTCTATCAGGATTCGGTGTTCATGTCATGACATGGTCGGGAAACGGGGAAGATGAAAAATCGGACACGAATGATAATACATTCGTATCCGAACTCTTAACCCCCACCCCAGGTATATGGTCGGCAAATGGAAGTGAGGAGTATTTAAAGAGCGAAACGAC
>Ga0190359_1001241_pt1 | contig 16273 bp, 9 predicted proteins | sample 48721823_MG_FD_161269 | JGI IMG/M metagenome (GOLD analysis project Ga0190359, IMG submission 161269) | Hydrothermal vent microbial mat bacterial communities from Southern Trench, Guaymas Basin, Mexico - 4872-18-2-3_MG | ecosystem: Environmental > Aquatic > Marine > Hydrothermal vents > Microbial... | reverse complement strand
AACCATCGGGAAAGTCGGGGGGATGTAGTCAAGCGGACCGGTGGTAACAATTTGCCGACGAATGGGTTCGACCGGCACATCGATCCCGGCCATTTCCCCTATTACTTTGGCATAAGGGCCGGCGGCGTTGATTACCAGCGGGGCGGCGATTTCACCCTTGTTGGTGACAATGCCCTTAATCTCTCCCGCCTCGACATTGATGCCGGTGACCTCGGTTTCAATTTCGATGGCGACTCCAAGTTTGCGCGCGATGGTGGAATAACCGTTGATCATGTCGCTCGGGTCGGCGATACCATCGTCCTGACAGAAAGTAGCCTTGATGACATCATCGGTTTTTACCGGCGGCGCGAGTTCGTTTATACGGGGGATATCCAGCCATTCTACATTCAGGCCAAGAGAACGCTGCATTTCGAATGCTTTTGTAAAACCGGCAACCTGCCGGTCGTTGAACAGGAGAAACATGTATCCGTTTTGTTCATAGACGATGGGATAGTCATACTCCTTTTCGAAGTTGACCAGCATCTCCTCGGATTTCATCGACATTTCTATATTAATTCTGGTGGAAAACTGGGCCCGGATACCACCGGCGCATTTGGCGGTCGCCCCGGTACCAAGAAACATTTCTTTTTCAAGAACAACGATTTTTCCGGCATTGAGACGGGCCAGTTGAAAAGCGGCTGAAAGGCCTATAATTCCTCCACCGATTATGACAATATCAGCTGTTTTATTCATGATCTAAACCTCGAGTCCATATAGCCAGTTGACAAAACAACCTCGTGAAATATTTCACTTTATCGCCACCTAATTTATTCCTTTTCGGGCATAAGTCAAGTGAAAAGGGAATGATAGTTGTCCAGAAAAACAGCCTGACGGGCATATCAAGGCTTCAAAATTAAATATAGTAGTATTTAATGTCCATGTAATTTTCGAGTGATTAATCATTAATCCGAACATCAATTCAAATACAACTTCATTTGAATAAAGGGTCTCTATATGCTTTGGGGATCAAATTTTCCTTGATATAAAATAATTTTATCATAAATTCGGAGCCATGAACCAGCAATTGAAAACAAAATTCCAGTATCTTTTCCGTTTTTCGGAAACGCAGATATTGATCGGGATGTCGGTGGTGGTCGGTCTCGGCACCGGATTTGGAGCCATCCTGTTTATCAAGCTGATCGAATATTTCAAGGAATTGTTTTTCGGGAGCTCGGCCGAGATGCTGACTTCGTTCCTGGGCGAGTTCAACTACTGGATCGCGCTGATTCCGATGGCAGGAGGGCTTTTGGTCGGCCCGATCGTTTTCAAATTTGCCTCGGAGGCAAAGGGGCATGGGGTTCCCGAGGTAATGCTGGCGGTGGCCCGCAAGGGAGGCATTATCCGCGCGCGGGTGGCACTGGCCAAAGCGGTGGCTTCGGCGATCTGTATCGGATCGGGGGGATCGGCCGGCCGTGAGGGACCGATTGTCCAGATCGGATCGGCCGTTGGATCGGCCATCGGGCAGGTCTTCAAAATGTCGGCAGCGAGGACCAAGATATTGGTCGGATGCGGTGCGGCGGCGGGCATATCGGCAGTCTTCAATGCCCCGATCGCGGGGGTGATTTTCTCGCTGGAGATTATTCTCGGGGATTATACCATCAAGACTTTTTCGCCGGTCCTGCTGGCATCGGTGGTGGCCTCGGTGGTCACCCGGTCTTTTTTCGGCAATCATCCGGCTTTTGAGGTACCCGACTACAGCCTGGTATCGGCCTGGGAAATTCCGCTGTATGTAATTCTGGGGGGATTCTGCGGAACAATTGCAGTGCTGTTCACGACGTCTTTACATAAAACAGAAGTTTTTTTCGACAGGCTAAAAGTGGTTCCCATGCTCAAGCCGGCCATCGGCGGGCTGATGCTGGGGATTATCGGCATATATTTCCCGCAAATATTTGCCGATGGTTACGATACGATCAGGCTGACTCTTTACGGCAATATGATTGTCTGGCTGACTCTTGTTTTAATATTTCTCAAAATCATCGCCACTAATCTGACTCTCGGATCGGGCAATTCCGGCGGTATTTTCGCACCCTCGCTGTTCATCGGAGCGGTCGCCGGCGGAACTTTCGGGTATTTCGCTCACGCTCTTTTTCCCGCGGTAACCGCGACCGAAGGAGCCTATGCGCTGGTCGGTATGGCGGCACTGGTGGCCGGGACCACACATGCGCCGATCACGGCGATTTTGATCATTTTCGAGATGACATCCGACTACCGGATCATTTTGCCGTTGATGGTTGCGGTGGTATTTTCCACGCTTGTGGCGAGAAGGATTTTCGAACCGTCGATTTACACCATCAAACTTATCAAGCGCGGGATATTTCTTAAAGGCGGTAAGGATACGGCGGTATTGAAGGCAAACCGTGTTGAGGATATTATGGATCAGGAGTTCGAAGCGTTACCGGCCGCCATGCCTTTAGCCAAGATCATGGAGAAAGTGGAGGCGTCAAAAGGCACCACTTTTATGGTCGTCGATCGTCTCGGCAAATTTGTGGGGATTTTGTCTTTCCAGGATATGCTGGGAATTCTGACTCAGCACACTCTTGACTACCTCGTTATCGCCAAGGATATTGCCACCACCGATTTTGTCACAGTGTATCCGGATGATGATCTGGAAACAGCGTTGGGTCGATTGAATCTAAAGGGATTTAAAATGCTCCCGGTCGTTAATCGCAACGACCCGTCGATAATTCTGGGGGTTCTACGACGTGAGGACCTGATTCAACATTACAATAAGAAATTGATAGAAACGTTTAAATAAACCATTCCTGACTGATTTATACAACCATTTCCGTTTTTCCCGGTTTTCTATTCCTCAGTAAATAGTGCGACTTAATGGTTGCCAAGATGGGGGTATTTTATTATACTATTTATAAGTTATTGAAATAATATCTGTCTTTGCAAATGGAATTGCATGACATCTTTGACCTTGCTTCTGGGGGATCGCACGGATTGCGATAACAGACATTTTTCAAGCAAATACAGATATTTTTGCATTTTATGCCACGGCATATACAAGGTCTGGTGGCAGAGTAATTGTCGCCGCCAATATGTAGTGTGCGATGTATGTTTTTGAAGTGAAATGAGTTAAAAAATACAATATCTGCTTGACATATCCAGAATGATTTATTAACTGGATAACAAGAAGGGGATTATTCGGCTCATAAAAGCACTTAAATAGAATGTAATGAGATCGAAATAAAAACCCGGTTTATCCGGGATTTGTTAACAACAACTTCAAAGGAGGTGGGTGAATGAAACTTACCATTGAGAAACTTGAGGAGAAGATCGCCCCTGCGACTTGGAGTTTCGGCGGGGAATAAGCTCCTTTGTAAGTTGAAGAGTGAGGACAGGTTTAAACGCCTGTCCTCTTTTTTTGCGCCAGGATCCGGCTGAGCTTTTTAATTTCGTCCGCCATCGAGACGATCTTCTCACCTGATAGATAACTTTTTTTCAATCCCTCATCGGCAATATCATCCGCTATGGTGCGGACGATTTTTATGGCCTGCCGGTAGTTGCGATAACCTTTTTCATAGTCCTTTTTTAATATATCGAGACGGGCGATACCGGACATGGCATCGGACATCTCCGGTCTAAGAGAGCTTGCGGAGGCTTGTTTATAGGCCATTTCAAAACGATCCCGGGCGCCGTTATAATTGCCTGTGATCAAAGCGCATCGTCCCATTAATAATAAATAATTTGCGTTTTCAATATTGGATTTGTCGTCGGCATGAATATCGGATAAATCTTTTAGTACATCATAAGCTTTCGAAACATCATTTTTCTCATACAAGACATGGGCGAGTCGCAATTTGATGACATTTATGCTTTCGATCGAGTTGATTTCCCTGGCCAGCTGTAATGCTGTAAGGGCGGCATCGATGTCATTTTTAATCATGGCAGTCTGGATATGATATATGGCCATGATTTTTTTGTCATTTTTTCCCTCAGCCATGCTGAGCAGTTTTTGCAGTATCGGAGACGCTTTATCCGGGTTGTTGAATCGGGAATAAAGATCGGCCATCTCAGCCAGGCAGACACTTTCATGTGCGAAATCATTAACTTCGGAAAAACAGGTTATTGATTTGCCGAAGCTTTGAAGGGCCTGTCCGTAATAACCCATTCTTTTTTGTACCATGGCCAGGTGGTAATTGAAAATCGCCAGCATCGGCTTGTCGGATAATTCATCGGCGAGATTTATGGCCTCTTTGATATAATGGACGGATTCCTTAAGCCGACCGGCGGCAAACATCACGGCGGTAAGGTTATCCAGGTTGATCATCAGCTCCCGCTTGCTGCCGATTTTACGATTGTATCCAAGTGATTCATTTAAACAACCCAGGGCCTGATCATATTGTGTCGTTTCCTGATAGACGCATCCGAGGTTATTCAATGTGCGGGCGATCTCACCGGCGTTGCCGATTTCACGCTGGAGTTTAAGTGCGATTTCAAACAGGCCGAGAGTGCGGGAGTATCGGCCCTGGAAGAAAAAGACACCACCCATATTATTAAGGGTTGCGGCTACTGCGGGCCATACTTCGAGGCGATGCTGTATATTCAGGGCCTTTCTGTAATTCAACAGCGATTCGTCGAAACGCCCCAGAAGGGCGAGGATATTGCCGATATTGTTCAGGGTCCGTGATAGCTCCAGGCGATCGTCAAGTTCGGTATAGATTTTCTCCGCATCATGCAATGCATTCAGGCCGGCTTCAAAATCATGTTTCATGCGATAAAGATCGCCGAGGTCCTTATGCGCTTCCGCCAGGAGTTTGTCGTGGGGAATGCCCTTATAAAGGGCGATAATTTCTCGGTAACTTTTTTCGGCCCTTACAGTTTCACCGATCATCTTTTCAGTATCAGCCTTCTGCATCAGAACTGCGCGGAGTTTTTTCAGGTCGTTTTTTTGGCGACACAGCAATTCCAGTTGTGCCAGTAATTCAAATGCGCGCTCGTAATCATTTTCGTTGATTAATTCATTGGAAGCATCGAGAGTGGTGGTATAGGCCTTTTCCAGATTTCCCGTTTTCAGATACAATGGTGAAGCAATCCGGTAGTTTTTATAATTCATAAGGGCACGCTCGGCCATTATCCCGGCGAATTTTCGCTGTATTTTTTCCGATATATTCTCGGAAGCATATCTTATAAGAGGGCCGATGATATTGTCGTCTGATGTTCCCGGAATAAGAAGTCCGATTGATTCGGCCTGTCTGCGGCCGCCCGTGATAGCGGTCAGGATAATTTTTTTCTTCAGAGAATAGGGAAGGGCATGAAAATCATACCGGTCCTTTTGCAGCAATTTTTTGGGCAGAAATAATTTTTCCGCCGGAACGGTGATTTTCAACCGGCCGTTGTCCCATACCAGCAGGCCCCGAGTAAAATAGATTTCCAGGATATTTCTCAAACGGGTGTTGTCATCGCCCGAAAATTCGATAATCTGTTTGATGGCAGTTTCATCGATTTCAAAATAGTCATTCTTGAGCAAGGCGCCGGCATTTTCGGCATCGAATAATGGAAAAAGATATTTCGGGCGAATCGCTTTGCGGAAGGGGTACAAGCATCCCATCGATTCCAACTGCTCGCATATCATGAACCCGTTTTCCGGCCGGTTATCGGGATCCTTTTCAAGCATTGCCATAATTAAATCGGACAGTGGGGCAGGAATGGCCGAATTAACGTTTGCCGGGGGAGAGGGAATCGATTCCCGAACCGCGGCGTTTATTCTAACCGGGTCGGATTCGTCTTTCATAAAGGGGTGTTCACCGGTAGTCAATTTGTAGGCGATTACACCGACGGCAAAAATATCGGACCGGTGATCCAGTTTTTTCGAATCAATTGTCTCCGGCGCCATGTATCCGACAGTACCGACTCCAAGCCGGGCGGAATCGTCTTCTCCTGATTTCTGTGCCAGCGAGAAATCGGAGATTTTCGTAAAGGCCGGTTGATCCGATTCAAATTGCGTCCCCTCGCCGGCCAAAAATATATTTTGCGGTTTGAGATCGCCATGATAGAGACCGCAGAGCTGCAAATAGTACAGGTTTATACTTATCGATGACAGCAGGCCCAGGAGATTATTGATTGATGTTATTTGCGGCAGGTTGTCCAGGGTTCTCCCGGGACAATATTGCATCGATAGATACGGATGAAATTTATCATCCTGATATTCGAACAATTGCACCAGGCCGGGGTATTTCAATCCCCCGATCAGGCTGATTTCTCTTTGGGCCAGGGATCGAAACTGGGAAAGGTTCTCGGAACTTGAATCTCTTATCGTTTTAAGGGCATAGTATCTGTTGTCTTGCAGACAGCGGGCCAGATAGACGCGGGCCGTACCCCCGATTCCCAGGGTTCGCTCGATTGAAAATCCATCCGGTGCAAAGGTGCTGTCTGCCATTTATTTTACTGTTTGTAGTTGTCTTTCGGGCAGGGTAATATTAAAGATCGTACCCACTCCTTCTTCCGAAGTCAGCGTTATTTCGCCATGATGATTATTGATGATTTTCTTGCAGTTAGCCAGCCCGAGTCCGTGTCCGGATTTTTTGGTCGTGAAATGCAGCATGAATATCTTTGACATGTACTGTTGTGAGATTCCGCATCCGTTGTCGGAGATTGATATTTTCACGTTCGATGCCTGCGGATCGTGCGTCACCTTTATTTCAATTTTCCTCTTGTATTCCTTGTTACCTGCAGCTTTTTCCTTTTTGTATTTTTGTTCGAGGGCATCGGCGGCGTTATTCAGGAGATTCATCAGTACCTGCTGGAGCTGGCCGACATCCATCTCGACCTCGGGTATTTCCCCGTCAAATTGAATGTCGATGGCAATATTTTTAAAGCGCGCCTGGGCCTTGAGTGAGAAAAGGAGTTCCTCGATTAATCTGCGAACTTCGTATTTGATGATTTCGGTTTCCATCTTGGAAAAGTCCATCAGCCCGTCGGTGAATCGCTTCATTTTCGAAATATTTTCCACGATCTGTTTGGAATTTTCATCGGCCTTTTCTTCGCGTCCTTTTTCAAGATTGTAGGACAGGAGTTCGGCGTTATTGGCGATGATGGCCAGGTAGTTGTTCAACTCGTGGCCGATCGAAGCCGCCATCTCGCCCCGGGCAACAAGTTTCTCGGAGAGGATGACATATTTTTCCATTATTATTTTTTCGGTAATATCTTCCAGAACCAGAATAAGCCCGTCACCGCCATTGGGTATTTTGCTGATCGGAGAAATTTTAATCGACAGGACCTTTTCGGTATATCCGGTATTGTGAAAATAACGGCCCTCTTCAATCGGTTGCCTGGTCTCCAGGGCGGTATCGATCATTTTATTCAGCTTGGCCAGTTCCTGCTTGGGTATCAATTCGAAAATGATCGTCGGCTGTTTACCGGCATTGAAAAGCTTGATTCCCTCTTTATTTTTATCGAGTACTGCCAGAGCGGCATCATTGATAGTAACCAACTCATATTTGGAGTTGATTACAATTACACCGACCGGTGAATTATTGACGACCTTTTCATTGAATTTCTTCAAATCGAGTAGCTGACAATACAGAGTTGCGTTATGTATGGCATGTGAGGCCTGCTGGGCAAGCAATTCGAAAAGGTACAGATCGGATTTTAAAAACAGCTTCGCCTGCGATGAGTTGTCAAGATATATGATTCCAATGACCTTATTTTTTATCTTGAGGGGAACACACATGATTGACCGCAGGTGAAGTTCCACGATGGACTGCTGGTTGGCGTATCTTTCATCGGAAAGCGCATCGGAAGTGTAAATCGACTTACCGGTCTGGGCCACTTCATTGGCAATTGAGTTTGAAATCTTAAAATCGTTATCGGTCATTTCTTCTTTGCGAAGATTATGAGCTGTCTTGAACTGCAGTTTCCCGTTGTCATCGAGAAGCATAATAAAACCTCTTTCGGCGGAAAGAAGCTCGATTGCCTTTTTCATCACTATTTGCAGGATGTCTTCAAGTACCAGCGAAGAATTGATTGCCAGAGAGACCTGGAGAACCGCCTTCAAATCGTCATTGGATCCGGTCCCGGTTTCATTCGCTGCGCCGATACGCGGATTATCGTCCGCGATTTCATCAAGAGCGGCTTCCATTTCGGCGAGGACGTCATGCGTTTTGGAGATTTTTATTTTTTCCGTATCCGCGTCGTAATCTTCCTGGGAATCATCAAGAAATAGACTGGCTGAAATATCAACCGGTTTTTCATCATTACTTGCCATAATAACTCATTCCATATAATTTCACTTATCTTGTTCTCATATCGGCAGATATGCGGTATGACTTTATTTTTGCGAGAGAAAGGAAGGGGTTTTGCTTAAAACACAGGTCTGGACGAATCCAAAAAAAGAGGAATAATCATAATAGACCATTCCCCACTTATGGCTTTCCGAATTTTGATTTAAAAGTTAAATCCAAGACGGACATGGATTTCAAATGATGAATCCGATCGATCCAGACGTTTGGCCAGATCAATTCTAAGACTTTCCTCAAATATAACACCGAACCCGATCGATTGTTTAAGCTCGGCATCGCCCAGTTTTTCGGGTTCTTCAGCGATTTGTCCAAGATTATAGGCCAGCAATGGTTCGACATCATCGGTTCTTGGAATGGAAACACGATACTCTGCGTTCCCGCACCAGAATTCGTGACCGCTGTATTCTTTGTGACGGTAACCCAGGAGTGTCTCCAATCCTCCCAGAAAAAATCGCCTGTGAATCGGCAGATCGCCATTCGAACCTCCATAGCCCAGTTTAAAATACATACCGCTGTATTCGTTTAAAGTCTGAAACCGGGCCGCTCTGATGAAATATCTGGTGAAATCAAAGTCATCATTCCAGCCGTCTGGAAGCCACTCTAATGCGGCTGTACCTATCCAGAAAGAACCGCCGAAGGGAATTTCTTCGTCTCTGTTATCGATATTTATCTTCATATTAAGTGAAGCCATTTCGGCACCGTCGAGTGCGGCAATTTCATTGAGCCGTTTGTCATAAGGAACGCCATAGTAGTTCTCGTGAAATAATTTATTGCCGCCGAAAAGCGACCATAGATCGGTGTGGGCATCAAGCCAGTTGTACTCCTCCAACAGAACACCCATTTCGAAATTAATAAAGCGATATGGAGTGAAGCGTGCGAAAATATACCCGCCCTCGGCCTCGTAATAATCCCGATAATCCTCGGTGGCGATTAGCGCAAAAATCGTATTGTCGTTTTCGGGCATTATCCAGTCATCTTCGGTGGCCAGTTTACGATACATGGAACCTCCGATCGTAATCGGCCGCTCCAGCAGGAAAGATTGTTCCAGGCCGACATGGTAGCGCCACTGTTCCGAAGAAAAAGCATATCCGGAATATATTTCGACACGGGGCAAAAGAGAATCCTCATCTACAAATTGCACACCGAGCTGGGGGGTGACACCATCAACCCGATTGTAGTAAAACCTGATAATCGGTGAGAAATCTTTTTCCTTCTTATGCCATCGCCGCCAGCGATCGAGGCGATGATGTTTTTTCCCACCGGATGATTGTATCCGGCCGTAGATAGTCGCTTCCCCGGCAATATCGATTTTTCCATCGATCGCCACCACATCGCCCCGGACAACCGCCTGCTTGCCGATGGAGATGTTTCCATGGACAGCGATGACATCCTCATTAACTTCGCCTTCGATGATTATATCCGACCAGAAAGAGACCACGGATCCCCGGATAAAATCGGAACCGGCGATGTTTATATCGTCGAATATGGCAATATTATTTTTTTTGCGGCTTCGGAATTTCGGCTGCGATTCGGGTGACCGCCGCATAAATCGTATTACGGTTAATTTGTTGTCGAAGGATAATTCCGTTTTGTCGATCAGGTCTGGAGAATAGGTACTTCCCAATATTATGAAGCCATCTCTGTCAAGAAAGGGTTCTCCGTTTATGGTAATCTTGTCTCCCGATCGCGAGATCTTGGAATCATCGAATGTCAACGGCGCTTCTCCGGTTGCACCGTAAACGGAATAAGTGGTGGATTTCGCCCCCGCGGATATCTCGAGAAAATCGACCATGTCCATCCGGCGATCGAATTTCCGATATTTGTCCGCCGCATATATATTGACGGATATAAGAAAGATCAGGATGGAAATAAGTAAAAATCTATAAGAGGGCATTGTCTCCTCCAATCGTCAATTTCAGCCTTCCTGTTTTATAGTCTGATTATAAATAAATACAAATATCATTTCAAATATCTTTCCCTGTAATCAGCCAGCGCCTGACGGTGTGAGATAAAGGCGATTTTTCCCGGCAATTCATCGAACCCGAAAAATCCGGCATCCTGAGCGTCATCGGCAGGCGCCAATTCACCGCCGATTTCACTGGCCAGATAAAGGATCAACAGGGCGTTCATGCGGGGATCATCATTTCCCGTGTAGATATCAAAAAGCGATTTCAATTCGATATCCAGCCCGGTTTCTTCATGCACTTCGCGGACCGCTGTCTGGGTGGGATGTTCCGACCATTCCATAAAACCGGCTGGGATGCACCACCAGCCGACACGGGGCATGACCGCTCTCTTAACCAGCAGGATTTTGCGGTCTTTGATAACGATGGCTCCGGCCGCCGGGACGGGATTATGGTAATATATAAAATCGCATTGCTCATTGGTACAGGCCAGGCGGTCCTTATTGTCAATAAATTCCTGCTTGAGATCGTTTCCGCATCGCGGACAGAATTTATAGCCAAGGAAATTATCTTTTCGCTCAAACAGGATTTTTTCATCAAGGACCTTTTTACCCAAGGCGTGCTCCTTTCTTCACTTTCAAAACAATAAGCGTTGTATCGTCGCGCGGCGGATCGGTACTGTCGAATCCTTTCTTGTCGGCAAGAATACCCTCGGAAATCTTATCGGGAGTCAGGTGCCGATTCCTGGTCACGTAATCTATTATACGCTGTTCGCCGTATTCTTCTCCATTTTCATTCATAGCCTCTGAGAGACCGTCGGTATAAAAGAACATCAAATCGTCTTCGCCCATTTTTACCGATTCGTCCTCATACTTAATCCCCTGGAAAGCTCCGATAAGAAGCCCTCCCGCTGATAGAAACTCGTATGAGCCGTCGGCACGGACAAGAATGGGATAATTATGCCCGGCATTGGAATATTTGAATTCGCGGCTTTTCGGATTAAATTCGCCGTAAAAGAGCGTCGCGAATTTCTCAGCCGAGGTCATCTCGAAGACATACTGATTGATATTCTGCATAATCAATGAAATATCATTGCTGTTGCCGATTTCGGATCGAAGAATGGCCTGAATCTGCGTCACCATCAGAGCGGCCGGAAGACCCTTCCCCGAGGCATCGGCTATAACCATCCCAACCGACCCGTCACGGCGGGGTATGAAATCATAGAAGTCGCCCCCGATAGTCCGTGATGGATGAGAGCAGGCGCTTATATGAATGGTGTCAGAGACAGGGGGACTTTTGGGCAGCAGATCAAGCTGAATCTGCCGGGCCATATTCATCTCCTCTGATAATCTCTGTTTCTCAAGTGAGTCCTGGTAAAGCCGCGAATTGGTCAGGGCGGTCACAAGCTGATTGGTTATCACGCCCAGCATCGTTATGTCCTCGGCATTATACTTAAAACCGGAGATCTTGTCTGTCAGGGCAAGAAAGCCCAGCAGATGATCTGCATCTTTAAGGGGGAGTATCAGACGAGTCTGGCGCTTTTGCAATTCATCGTACAGCGGGCTGTTTTTGGTATAAAGTGTCAGCCGGTCGATAAAGGCGGGATTTTCCAGCTGATTTACGCCACCGAGAAAATAATCCTCACGATTGATGATCACCCGGCGGGAGTAATCTTCGGATGGTTGAAGGACGTACTCCGAAAGCCTGTCGTCGAACAGAACAAAATAGACCCTGTCGGTCAGCAGACTGCTTCTTAATGTTTTCTCGATAATATCCTTCAATTGATCGAATTCGAGAACCGAGATCAGGCTCCGTGACAGTTGCTCCATGACATGCCGGTAATCGGTCCGCCCCTTTATAAAAAAGCGCTTTATCAGGTTATCAAGCTGGACATTGATCGGCTGGAATAATATCAGGGCTACGACAATGAAAGCGATATTGATGATGGTCGTCTTTTCCCCGAGGAATGACGATATGAGTTTATCGACCTGCCCGACCAGCAGAATATATATGCCGACCAGGATGGCCGAGGACAGAGTGTAAACGAGTGATTGCCGGACAAGCACCGTGATGTCGAGAAATTTGTGTGTTACCACCGACCAGACCACCGAGCCGGTTCCCAAAAAGAGGGTCAGAATCAGGGCAGGTGTTTGGATGGTCGCCGTCATTTCGATGGACAGCACCTGGGGAATTAAAAATCCAATGGTGTAGGTGATTACGGCCAGCGAGATGCCCCAGATCATAATGCTCGATTGACTTTTGATCTCCGCATTGGTGATCAAAGCTCGTCCTTTGATAATAAAATAGACAGCCACAACACAATAAATCAGATTTATAAGCGAAAAGAGGGTGCTTTCGGAGCTGAGCAACAAGGTAAAACCGAGCACAATCCATTTCAGGAGGTATGTCAGCGGTTCCAGGATGATCGAAAGAAATCCTTCGCCTGACTCGATGTCGAGGATACTCAGTATTTTTTCGGGATTATTGAAAAAGACAACCAGGATGACATGGAATATATGCGGCAGGAATATGAGATAGCGCAACTTAACCCTCTTCATCCCCGACAGGCGATCGACCGGGAAAACCCATGAGAAAAGGAGCAGGGCAGGGAAGAACAGCTCCCAGATATACAACAGGTTATATAAAATGGATTCCTCGAAAGGAGCGTCGGCGGCGACATTCGGTTTGACGATTTCTCCAAAGGCAAGGAAAATCGGTCCGAGCGCCGCAAAGAAGAGCATCAGCCCGGTAACCCTATTAAGCCTCGCGGAGAAACTGTCGCGGATAATACTGAACGCAAGAAACAGGAATATCCCGCCAAAAACAAAATAACCCGCGGTCAATATGATTTGAGTAAAATTCATTTAACTATAGGACCGCAATAAATTAAATATGTTTAGATAAAGTCACCCTGGTCGGCCGGCCGGGACCGGAATCAATATCGACTTTATCCATTAAAGCCCGGGTGATAAAGATCCCGCGGCCGACTTCCTTCAGGAGATTATCATCCTCTATCGGGCTTTTGATATTATGCGGATCAAAGCCATCACCTTCATCGGTTATGACAATTTCCACTTCGGAATTTTCGGCCTTGATCTCAACAGTGACTGCTTTTTCAAAAACCGATTTATTACCATGAACAATGGCGTTATTTACTATCTCGGTTACAGAAATGGCAATATCAGCGATAACGCCTTTATCCACACCGTGCTTTACAAGCCTGCCTTCGAGAAAACCGTCGACATCGACAAGAAACTCCTGCGATGAGGGAATCTTAATACTGCTCTCGGTTATGATTGGTTTATCCATGTGTGAGTTCCGTCTTAACTAAAAAGGGCAGGCTGGATATCAGCCTACCCGTGATTTGTAACTTATTCACTGTCGGCATAGATTTCCGGCTAAAACGATTTGATGGCTTCATCGACAGTGTCGTATGTTTCAAAGACAGTCGCCAGTTTGGTGATGACCAGGAGCGATTTTATTTTCTCGGTAACATTGGCAAGCTTCAACTCTCCCTGGTTATTGCGCAATGTGGTCAGTCCCGATATGATAATACCCAGGCCGGTCGAATTCATCCACTCAACACGCGACAAATCGATTACAAATTTTTTCTTCCCTTTTTCAATTAACTCGTAAAGCTTCTCATGCAGAATGGTGGCGTCCGGCCCTCCCATTATTTTGCCCTTGGGCTCCAGGACCATGACACCGTCCTGTTCAAAGTCGTTCAGTTTCATTAATTATATGCCTCCGATTAAGTTACATTCAAAACCCCAAAGCTCCATACAATTGCTTCCCGGAGTATTAAAACCCGGAACATGCTTTAATTTATCAAAAAACAACAAATTATACGTTAGTGTCAAGGTATTTTTACCTGTGCAGGAAATCGCTCCGGGAGATTATAGGTTGTGAGATTTTTGCGGGCGGACAATCGGCATTTTGGACGTAAGATTATAAATTCGGGCTGAATTGATACTTTTAGCCCACTTTGAAATCGGATAGTAAGAGCAAATATACCATTTTAGTTAATCAGGCCGGTTTTATACAATATGAGGATGATTTAAGGTGTTGAAACACAATATATTGTTATTATTTTAAAATAAATTGCTTTTTTTTGTTGACAGATATCGTAATTTTGATTAGCCTGCAAGCCGTTTTAGGAAGGTCGGGATTAAAGCCCGGGATTCGGGTAAAATACTGCATAACTTATTGTCTGGTAAATACTTATAGGGACATATTCCGGCATGAGTTGCGGGATTTTCTGCCCGTTAAGAATAACGATGAAAAAAAGAAAAAATATGTGATAATATCTTGAGAGAGCAGAGGTTATATTATTATGGAAAGCACAGCTATGGGGCAGGGAAGTATGACTGATATTATTGCCAAACCATCGGTGGAATTAATGGCGATAACCCCTAATGCCGAGCAGGTCATCGAGCTGGCCTGCCGGACATGTTATTTATCATTCCATCGCTATAATCCACCGGCATCGACCGAAGAGCTGATTAAAAAGATTATCAGGAAAAAACATCATTCGGTGCTGGAACACGCAATGGCAACCTTCAGGATTAAGGGCGGATCGCGGACTTTCACCCATGAGCTGGTCCGACATCGCCTCATGTCTCCTTCGCAAGAATCCCAACGTTATGTGGAGTACGGTAAAACCCGTAATTTTGATGTGGTGTTGCCGCCGACGATTGAAAAATCTGAATTCAAAGACCGATACTTAGAAATGACGGCTCAATGCGAGCGATTTTATAACGAGATGGTCAAGGCTGATATTCCCAAGGAAGATGCCCGTTATATCCTGCCCGGGGGAACGACATCGGAAATAGTGATATCGGCTAATTTCAGGGAATATCGTCACATATTCGAAGTACGGTGCAATCCCAGGGCTCACTGGGAGATCAGGAATATTTGCCTGCAGATGCTTGAGGTCATGAAGAGGGAGGCGCCAATCGTGTTTGATGACTTTGAAATTGATCGTGAAAATCATTCGGCCAGACTTATAGAAAGTTAGGGGATATAAATGGAAGAAAAAAAGGAATTCGATCTTACCGAAAATTCGATTAAGGTTCTGGAGAGGCGTTATCTGAAAAAGGACGACCAGGGAGAGGTTGTCGAAACTCCGGATGAATTATTCCGCCGCGTCGCTCATGCCATTGCCGAGCCGGATAAAAAATTCGGAGCATCCGGCGACGAGGTCAAGGCCGTCGAGGAGAAATTTTACAATATGATGCGTTCGCTCGAGTTCATGCCGAATTCGCCGACACTGATGAACGCCGGTCGACCGCTGGGTCAATTATCTGCTTGTTTTGTACTGCCGATCGGCGATTCGATGGAATCGATTTTTGATGCCGTCAAACACACCGCTTTGATTCACAAATCGGGCGGGGGAACCGGTTTTTCGTTCTCGCGGCTTCGTCCCCGCAACTCCGTTGTGGCCTCGACATCGGGGGTGGCCTCGGGTCCGATTTCGTTTATGCGCGTGATTAATTCCGCCACCGAGGCGGTCAAGCAGGGCGGTACCCGCCGCGGCGCCAATATGGGAATACTGCGTGTCGATCATCCCGATATAATGGAATTCATCTCTTGCAAGGATGATCTCAAAGAACTGACCAATTTCAATATCTCGGTGGCTATTACCGATGCTTTCATGCGGGCTGTCGAAGCCGACGGCGAGTATGAATTGATCGATCCCAGAACCGGTTCTGCTTATGTCCGGGATGGCCAGACGATTCATCTGAATGCCCGTACCGTTTTCGATAAAATTGTCAAGCATGCGCATCAGACCGGTGAACCGGGGCTGATGTTTATCGATCAAATGAATGACCAAAATCCAATCACCAGAGTGGGACTTTATGAATCGACCAATCCCTGCGGTGAGCAGCCGTTACTTCCGTACGAAAGCTGCAATCTGGGATCACTCAATCTGAATAAGATGGTTAAGGCGGTTGTGGATCTCGATTCCCCTCACGAACTTTCCCGTTATGAGATTGATTGGGAAAAACTTGATCAGACCGTGCGCACCTGCATTCATTTTCTGGATAACGTCATCGAGGCAAACAAGTACCCCCTTCCGGAAAT
>Ga0190359_1001240_pt1 | contig 16282 bp, 19 predicted proteins | sample 48721823_MG_FD_161269 | JGI IMG/M metagenome (GOLD analysis project Ga0190359, IMG submission 161269) | Hydrothermal vent microbial mat bacterial communities from Southern Trench, Guaymas Basin, Mexico - 4872-18-2-3_MG | ecosystem: Environmental > Aquatic > Marine > Hydrothermal vents >... | reverse complement strand
TGAGCCACCTAATGTCCAAGAATTAGGTTTAAAGATAGCACGGGCCGAGGCAATACCCTCACCACCGGGGCACACCTGCCTCGCCGCGGGCAGGGAGGCCCCAGAGAGGGCCTGATTTTCTCCAATTGCGAGATACCGGTTGGAGAAAAACCTACTGCCGCTCTATGGCATGCGATCTTTCTTCAAGAGGCGTTTTTGTCTGTCGGTATCTCCCGACAGACAAAAAATAAGATATCCTCTGTGACCTCTGTGGCTCTGTGGTGAATATATGGTGTGAAGTGAGGAGGGTATCAAGTCAAACTACAAACCGGTGCCTGCATCAGCAATGTCTTGGAGGCTCTCAACATCCAGGATCCTTATGCGGGATCCGTCCACATCAATTAGTCCGCCTTTTTTCATTTTGGCCAAGATTCGGGACAATGTTTCTGGTATGGTGCCCAGGATGCTTGCAAGCTGGGTTTTGGATATATCAAGCTCTAGCTCCAGTGAATTATTGTTTCTTTTGCTTAGGTAAAGGAGATAAGCTGCAAGCCTGCCTGGGACTTCCTTTAGTGACAGCTCCTCTACCAATTGAGTAAACCTGCGGAGCCGCATGGAAAGCACTGCCAGCATGCCAAGGGCCAGCTCTGGCTCTCTTCGAATAAGGTTGACGAAGGATTCCTTGGGGAAGAAAAATATGCGGCTCTCTTCAATGGCGGTAGCGCTGGCAGGAAATTTCTGGCCCGTAAATACAGGCACCTCGCCAAATGGCTCCCCAGGGCCAAATATGTGCAGGATTTGTTCTCTACCCTCCCAGGATACCTTGTAGATCTTGACTCTCCCACTCACAACCACATAAAAACCCGTCCCATCCTCCCCTTCGGAAAATATCTCCTGCCCCTTCTTGAATATCTGGTCCACAACGATCATGGAAAGCTCTCCAAGGTGCTTGCGGGACAAGCTCTCAAACAATGGGATAGAGGCTATTTCATCTATTATTCCCATAAGAACTTTTGCCTATCTTTCTTCAGCCTTACCTTCCTTCTTATGCGAAAATTCCCATCGTTTGTCCAGAAAATATAGGAGGGGGACCCGAGGTGGCCGATCTGCGTGGTTCGGGGTACTTAGCCAGGAGTAATTTACGAGTAAGGCCATTGCTTCCTCGGCTATACCTTTGATGATATTATTAGTAAGAGCCCAAAGATAAAAAATTCTGGATGTGCTTCCTACTATAGCGGCAAGTGATAGCACCGTGCTGATAACTGGTGAGAGCGGCACTGGAAAAGAACTCATTGCCCGAGCTATTCACAACCATAGTCAGCGCGCAAAAAAGTCCTTTGTGGCCGTGAACTGCGGCGGATTTCCCGACACCCTCATAGAATCAGAGCTTTTCGGCTATGAGGCAGGCGCCTTTACGGGCGCCTCAAAGCCCAAACCCGGTAGATTTGCTCTGGCTCAGGGCGGTACCCTGTTTCTGGATGAAATCGGTGATCTCCCTCCTCTACTTCAGGTAAAACTTCTTCGAGTGCTGCAGGAAAAGACCTACGAGCCCCTGGGCGGGGTCAAGACCCTAAAGGCTGATGTTCGTATTGTAGCGGCAACCCACCACGATCTCGAAGAAATGGTAAAGGAAGGTAGATTTCGAGAGGACCTATTTTACAGGATCAATGTGATCAGGATAGAGCTGTCCCCCTTGAGGGAGCGAAGAGAAGATTTACCCCTTCTGATTAATAACTTTATTAATCGTTTTTCCACACTTCAGGACAAGACCGTCACCGGGGTTTCACCTGAGGCCTTAATCCTGCTAATGAGCTATAGCTATCCAGGCAACGTGAGGGAGAAGGAGGCGAAGGCATGGCGTCATTAGCTCCAACATGGCATTACAATGTATCTATCAAAGCCGTTGCAGAAAAATGCGCATACCTAACCAAGAATGGTGAGTACCAAAAGGCGGTAGAGGTGGTGGGCGAGGCAATCTCGGCCAAAGAAACAAATGCGTATTTATACAGATTGCGGGCTTTTGTTTATGCCCTTATGACGCTGAGGTGCATGGGCTCTATGTCATGGAGGATCTTGGCGAGCATGAATCCTGGTATGGTGACTTTAACCACAAGACCATAGAAAAGCTTCAGCAATGGGAGGAAAAGAAGGCCAGAGAGAGGCAAGAGGAGCTTTGCAAGAGATATTTTGAGGATTGCAAGAAATTCGAAAAGCATATTAGAGTAAGCGATCCGGCAACTGAAATCCTTAAATTTGTTGAGACCTAGGGAATAGATGCCGTGATTATGTGCAGAAAGGGTGAGGCCGGAATATTCAAGATGGGGAGGGTGGCAGAGCGGATTGTGCACAATGCCACTGTTCCAGTGGTGACTGTTCCAGGCGAAAATGGAGCAGATGAAAAATAGGCCTGAAGCTTCTTTGTCCAGGAACGATCTCGACCCAGGGGGTGATTCTTTAAGACTCTTGGAGGAGGCGCTTGTCCAATGTCCCCCTATCTAGGGGGCAGTAGGCCTTTCTATGGTTGCCATATCCACGCATTATCCGCTACAATTTATTAATTGATACACATTGTAGAAGTAGTGGTTCCTGGCGGCTCTTTACCCATTTACGAAAATCAAGGCCCGTGGACGATCTTACCAGGCAACTAAAGGAAGCAGATCAGAAAATAAGGATCCTCTTTGAGATAACCAGGTTTGTCTCATCATCCCTTAGCCTGCAGGACGTATTGGATGCCATTGTTGATTTATTGATAAAGGAGTTTAAGTTAGACGCCTGCTCCATTCGCCTGCTGGACGGGGATGGCACTCTCAGAATTAAGAGCCATAGAGGCCTCAGCCAGGCCTTCATAGAGCGCGCTACGAGAAAGCCGACCATAGACTCCTATTCAGGAGAGTGTTTTCTGACTGGAAGGATATTGATAATTAACGATGCAGATCAGGTAGACAAGCCTATCTCTACAAACCGGATCGTTTACGAAAACATTAGATCGTTTGCCCTTGCACCTATCAGGGTAGAAGGACAAACTATTGGTGTATTGGTGACCTCTTCAAGGAAGAAGAATTACTTCCACAAAAGGTTCAACGACGTGATCTATATCATTGCAAACCAGATTGGCGTGGCCATCCGGATCTCGCAGTTGTACGAAGAGATCTCCAATTTGAACAGAGAACTTGAAATGAAGGTCGAACAGAGGACATCTGAGCTCAAACAGAAGACCCAAAAACTCATGGAGGCTGAAAAATTCGCAGCCCTGGGAAAAATGTCTCAGAGGGTGGCAGATGAGTTGAGGAACTCACTTACTGTTATAGGGGGATTTGCAAGGCGGCTCAGTGAAAGGGTCGCTGATACTGACCCTTCGAAGGAGTACGTGGATATTATTGTAGAAGAGGTAAAGGCCTTGGAGGGGAAGGTATCGAAACTCATAAAGATTGACTCCTATAAGACAGGTTGAAAAGGGGAAAAACATGGGGAGGCGTGAGTACCCGAGAGGAAGGGCCTTAAAGAAGGAGATTGAAAGACTTATGAGGAGGGGAGAAGAGGGGGACATTGGCAAAATTCTTTCATACCCTCCCCGCGCTGTAATTAACCCATTATTCGGGCTCCTCCTGAGTACGGATCCCTCGGTGAGATGGCACACGATTGTTGCCATGGGAGAGGTTGTCAGGCAGTTGGCTGAAGAGGATATGGAATCGGCTAGGGTGATTTTAAGAAGACTCATGTGGCAACTCAACGACGAGTCAGGAGGCATTGGCTGGGGATGCCCCGAGGCAATGGGCGAGATTCTGGCAAGAAATAGAAAACTGGCAGAAGAGTTTGCGCCTATTGTTGTCTCGTATGTGAGGGAGGACGGAAATTTTCTGGAGTACGAGGCGCTTCAGCCCGGCGCCATTTGGGCTGTCGGACGCTTGGCACAGGCATGGCCTGACTTGGTAAAGGGGGCAGGGGTTTATATTTTGCCCTTTTTGAGCTCTAGGGCACCACAAACAAGAGGTGTTGCGATTTGGGCCTTGAGCTATCTGGGAGATAGAGATCTTGTAACGAGGCTTCGGCCTTTTGTGCAGGACAGCTCAGAGCTGGAAATCTATCGTGGTGGTGTGCTGTCCCGAGTCACTGTTGGTCAATTAGCCAAAGAGGCCCTCTCCCACCTCAGCGGGAACAGGGCCTCAAGCAGTCGGAAAGGAGGTCCGGACAAGACGATCGCCTGATATGAGCCTGTGTTAAACCGCAGGGGCCGATTCACGGGCCTCGGCCAATGTGGGGCTAGGTACCTTCTCGTGTTCAGGCTCAGTAAGGTATTCCTCTTTCCAGATTTTGTCAGCCAATCGTCCCCACCTTGCTGCATAGGCATCCATCTGGTCCTTTTTGACTGTATAGATTTCCTCGGCTCCTGGGTGGGTGAATCTTGCGTTACAGACTTGAATCACTTCTCGCATAACATGTGGATTGTCGATGATCATGCACGGGCGCAGATGATTGGGATTGTGTGGTTGCCGTGAGCGTATATGACGGAACAGGTGACTATTAAGTGCTTCCTTCAAGGATTTCTGATGGATGTTGTCAACCGCTATATGGGTGTAAACGCAAGGTTCAACATCCCCTTTAGCATTAACGTGGAAATAGCGCCTACCTCCTGCGATACAACCTTCCACATAAGGCCCGTCATTCCAGAAATCCAGCACAAACATTGGCCTATGGTTCCTTATGAAATTCACCTGTCTCCTGAGGTGATCCCTCTGTTTGGGTGTCACCATGAGCGAAAAGTCCGCCTTGCCATTTACAGGGATGTATAAGAAATACATCTGAGCAAAAGAACCGAGAGAAATCATTTCATCGATGAATTTGAGGGATGAAACGGTGTAGACATTCTGTCGTGTTACCGTGGCAGATGTCCCAATAATAACGCGGGCGTCATTGAGGTACTCAAAGGCCTTCATGATGCGCTTGTACACGCCTTTACCTCTCCATGCGTCTGTCTCCTTTTCGCCCCCCTCAATGCTAATCACAACAGCAGTATTGCCAACGTCGGCAAAGCGCTGGGCCTTTTCGCGAGTCATCAGCGTGCCGTTGGTATAAACCTGGAAAAAGATATTGGGATGCCTCTCCAGGAGGGTGAAAAGATGAGGGTAAACAAGAGGCTCACCGCCCAAGATAGTCACAAAATGTATGCCTAGTTCATCACATTCATCAAGCAGCCTATCGGCTACTTCAAGAGAAAGCTGTGGCCTCATGCCGTAGCCTAGGGTGTAACATCCCTTGCATCTCAGATTGCAGTGCAGCGTTGGGCTAAGTATCATGATAAAGGGCGGTCGGAAACCCTGTTCCTTTTCCCATTTATCCCGCAATTTTCCGCCCTCAAACCATGCGCCGTTAAAAAGGGTTTCAAACAATCGTACCCTACGCTCATTGGGGAGGTACTCCAAAACCCTATGGAAAAGATCTTTAGCAGGATGGCCTGGCGTCTGCAACAGTGTGCGCACCTTTCGGATGCCATTCAATACCTCCGGGTCATTACTAAGCCATTCCGCTAAATAGGTGAGCCTTATGAGATTGTCGTCAGAGATTTTCGGAAGTAGCCGGATGATACCCCGTGCAGCCTGCTGCGTACCATGCTCTCTTATACTTTTACCCATAACCAGACCTCCTTTGCTCTTCATTTAAAAGGCGTCGATCACGAGACCTAATTAGAGATCAACTGCTTTATGATCTCTCTTACATCGCCCCTTTTGTTATCTTCCACGCTCACACCTTTGCTCATCAACCACTCCTTATAGATCCTTCCTATACCGCCGCACACAATTTTTTCTACACCCAAATCCACTAGCCGCCTCGCAACATCGAAGGGGGTCTCTCCTCCCAAGTTCCATTTGGCCTCCTGCCTGACCGAGGCATTCTTTATCTCTACCAAGAGCACCTCAGAGGAGGCCCCAAAATGAGGAGCAACCCTATCCTTGAACAATGGAATTGCGATCTTCATTTATGGCCTCCATAACCTTCCTCCTACCATAAAGCAAGCCCTGTGCCTATTTACTGCGAACACAATAAAATCTTGAAAGGACAACGATATCAATAGGTTATCATGAAGAGGGGTAATTCAGAATGGGATGCTTGAGCATGGATACTGGTTACAATCCGAAACTGTTTCAGAAGGCTGTTTCATGGGGTTGCGTTTTAGTCTAGGCCGTATTTCTTGATCTTGCGCCACAATGTGGTCCTGCTGATGCCCAGTTCCTTGGCTGCTGCTATCCTATTGCCGCCGCATTTCTCCAAGGCCTCCTGAATCCTGGTTGCCTCCTGCATTGCCAGGGAACCTCTAGGAGGCCGTGTTATGGGATGAGCGGTGGCCCATTCCCTTACATCAGAAGGGAGATGTTCCACGTTTATCGTGGGTCCTTTGCAGAGTATGTATGAATATTCTATGATGTTTTCCAGCTCACGTATGTTTCCCGGAAACGGGTATATAAGCAAAAGTGCCATTACCTCTTGGCTTACGCCCATAATTGCCCTACCTTTGAGCAGATTGTATTTGTGTATAAAGTGCTCTACAAGCAACGGGATGTCTTCTTTTCTTTCTCTCAGGGGTGGCAGGTTTATCCTCACCACATTTAGCCTATAGTACAGGTCTTCCCTGAAAGTTCCCTCCTTTACCATCTGTTTGAGATTACGGTTGGTGGCAGCCACCACCCGGATGTCTGCCTTAAGAGATTTAGTGTGGCCCAACGGTGTAAATTCCCCTTCTTCCAACGCCCTTAATAAATCCGCTTGGAAGGCAAGGGAAGTATTGCAAATCTCATCAAGGAAAAGAGTGCCTTTATCTGCCAAGAGAAACCGGCCGGGTTTGTCCCTTGTAGCCCCTGTGAAGGCACCTTTGGTATAGCCAAAAAGTTCGGATTCCAAAAGTGTGTCGGGAAGCGCACCACAGTTTATTGCCACAAATGGTCCATTACGCCGGGTGCTGAGGGTATGTATTGCCCTAGCAAAGAGCTCCTTGCCTGAGCCGGTAGGCCCTTCGATGAGAACCGGGCTGTCACTTTCTGCTATGTCGGGCAGGAATGCAAAGATCTCCCGCATTTTGGGGTGGCGGCCCACTATATCTTCAGGTGAATATGTCCGTGCCACTTGGCGGCGGAGCCTCTCTAACTCAGACAGGTCCCTGAAGATCTCTATTACCCCTATTAGCTCACCGCCATCGGCCCTTAGGCCGCATGAACTCACGCTTATTGGCACTTGGTCACCGCTCTTATTAATAATGAAGGCCGGGACGTCTCTTGGTTGATTTTCTCCTTTCAGTACTTGATCCATGGGGCATCTTTCCGCGCAAATATTTGCACGAAATATATCGAAACAGTACTGCCCGAGCGCATCCTGGCTGGAAAAGCCCGTGAGGGATTCAGCAGCCTTGTTGAAGAAGGTGATTTTCTTATCAAGGTCTATGGCGATGACCCCCTCACTTATGTTCTCCAATATGGTACAGCAGGGGTGAAAATTCCCATCCCTAAACCCGCACTTGAGTAAGGTCAATCCGATATTTGATCTCTCAGGCATCTTTAAATCCTGTAACTGGATTTTCCTTATACAATTTTTAGCAAGATTTTGCGAAACGTACAAATAAATTTATTCCTTGAGCTATGCGATGGCTCCTTTCATAAAATGCAAACACCTACCTTAATGGTCAGAGGATTCCGTTTTCCAGTGAGGGATTTGGCCAGCATTATGCTTGTGGCCGCATTTTGTTATGTGTACCGCTCTCCAATTCCTTCTTGAATATTTGGCTCTCCTAAAATAAATTGCCGATAATGAGAGGTAAAGGAGGTCAAGTGTATGGATCGGGTCACGTCCAATATTCTCAGGGCCCTTCTGGAAAAAGGGGTAAGAATCCCCCTTCCTCAAGGTGTATATGTTGCTCCTGAAGTAGACCCTGACCGAATCTCTGGCAAGGGGGTGGTTATACATCCCGGGTGTAGGATCAGTGGTGCTAATACCTTGATAATGGATAATTGCGAACTGGGAACTCAAGGCCCTGCCACGGTTGTAAATTGCCAGCTTGGAAGGAATGTTAGACTGGCCTCCGGCTATTTTGAAGAATCATGCTTTCTTGATGGGGCAAGCATGGGCCCTGGGGCCCATGTGAGGGAATACTGTCTGCTGGAGGAATGGGCTCGAGGGGCGCACACCGTGGGAATTAAGCATACTATCCTATTTCCCTTTGTCACTCTGGGTAGCCTGATTAATTTTTGCGATTGCCTCATGGCAGGTGGTACGGACGAGAAGAACCACAGTGAAGTGGGAAGCAGCTATATCCATTTCAATTACACACCCAATCAAGACAAGGCGACCGCATCTCTCATAGGTGATGTGCCACGAGGGGTAATGCTTAACCAACCTCCCATTTTCTTAGGGGGGCAGGGAGGGTTAGTGGGACCGGTCAGAATCACCTACGGAGTAGTGGTGGCAGCAGGAACCATCGTGAGGAAGGACCTGTTGGAGGAAAACACTGTGTTATTGGGTCACCCTTCCATCACCAGGAAGGTCTCGCATCGCTTTGGGGTGTTTTCAAACATAAAGAGAATAATTGAGCTAAATTCCATGTACATAGGAAATTTAATAGCCCTGAGAGCGTGGTACTCTGATGTGAGGCGCCAATTCGCCTCAGCTACCTCCATGGGAGAGGCACTGCTAAAAGCCGGAATAGATAAGATAGAAAGGGCGGTTTCGGAACGAATAAGGCGTCTGGGACAAGTGGCAGAACGAATGGAAGAATCAATAGAGGTCTATTCTGCCTCCGCATCTGGCAAGGCGGCCCAAAGACTTATTGCTAGAAAAAGGGAGTTTCAGAAAAACTGGCCTGTGATCAAGAGCGTTTTTGAAGAATGTCTGGATAGTCCAGAAAGGAACAGTCATTATGAAACATTCTTGAATGGCATTGAACAGGCCGCAAAAGCCATGGGTGGAGATTATGTCTCATGCATAAGGGCATTGACAAGGGAGCAATCCGAGGAAGGTACCATGTGGCTTCAGGGTATAGTAGATAACGTTATGAATAGGGTATGGGAAGCACTGCCTTCCTTTGGTGTGAAGTGAGGGCTCTAATGGGAAAGCTTTTCGGTACTGACGGAATTAGGGGGGTGGCAAACCGCCATCCTATGACCCCGCAAATGGGGCTGAAATTGGGAAAGGCCATTCCGAGGTTCCTTGGCAAGGGGCGGGTAAAGGCGGTGATGGGGCGGGACACAAGGGTCTCAGGGCCCATGCTGGAGTACGCTGTGGCATCTGGGCTCATGTCCGAAGGAGCTGATGTGGCCTCGGCAGGCATTATCCCGACACCCGCTGTGGCATACCTTACCAGAGAATTGGGTGCCGATGTAGGTATTGTGATTTCGGCCTCGCACAACCCTTATGAGCACAATGGTTTCAAGGTGTTTTCTGCCAAAGGGACCAAATTGACAGAAGATGAAGAGCTGAGAATTGAGAAGATTATATTTTCTATTGGCGAGGATGATGGAATCGCCCAGGTAGGTGGGGTCAAGCAAATGGGGGATACGGTGGATAAGTACGTGGATTTCCTGGTTAGTCAATTCCCAAACTTGCAAGATTTGAGTGAGCTAAGGGTCGTAATCGATTGTGCCAATGGTGCCACTTACAATGTGGCTCCGGATCTATTCGAGAGGTTAATTGCCCATGTCATTTCCCTGGGTATTAACCCAGACGGCAGGAACATAAATGATGGCTGTGGTAGCCAGCATCCGGAGAACCTGAGAGCCAAGGTCGTGGAAACTGGCGCATCGGTGGGGCTGGCCTTTGATGGTGATGGTGACAGGCTCATAGCAGTGGATGAAAAGGGTCGAGTGCTCACAGGAGATCAACTATTGGCCATCTTTGCAAGGATGTTAAAAGAAAAAGGTGAGCTGAAGGGCAATGTGGTGGTCAGTACGGTAATGAGCAACATTGGGCTCAAGGTGGCCTTGAGATCCATGGGAATAGATCTCATTGCCGCAGACGTGGGAGATCGAAATGTTTATCAAAAAATGATTGAATCTGGAGCCGTGCTTGGCGGGGAAGAATCTGGGCACATAATACTGCTCAGCCACCACAGCACTGGTGATGGCATGCTATCGGCCCTTCAACTGGTTAGCGCAATGAGATATTTTGAAAGGCCCCTGTCCGAATTAGCACAACTCATGGAGGTTTTTCCTCAGGTGTTGGTCAACGTGCCTGTAAAAAGAAAGACTCCTTTATCAGAGCTTCCCATGGTGCAAGAGATAATTGGGGAGGTGGAGGATAAACTGGGCGACAAAGGAAGGGTCTTGGTTAGATATTCGGGTACCGAGAGCCTTTGCCGGGTAATGGTGGAAGGGGAGGATCGGGACAAGGCTCAAAATTATGCACAGGAGATAGCCAGCGCAGTGGCCCAGGAAGTGGGAAAATGATTTCCTCTATTCGAACTCCTCTGATTCCTCTGTGGGATAAAAGAGGCACAGGATCTCGTGGCGCCTGTGTTCATCCAAATCCGAGCACAGGCATTTGGAGGCCTCTTTACGAAATTCCCAGGCCCGTTTTTCAAGCCCCAGCAACTTTTGAGCTATGCCCTCCTTTTCCAGCAAGTCTTTTATGTGGTCAAAAAGACCCTTGCTTCCATAAAGGAATCGGCCCTCATGCATTATCTTGCATGCCACCATATGCCTGAAGGTATCAAACCTTAGCTGCTCTCTTACCTTGCGTATATCCTTCACCACATAGTCAATCTCTTCCCGGATGTGGGGTGTCATGAGCAATCTATACTTCTCAGCAAATATGGCCTCGTCGATGCGCTTCTTCAACTGCTCAGGGAAATCGTCGTCAACAATAACCACAAGGTCCATGTCTGAACCCCTAACCAGCTTGCCAGTACTTCGCTCAGGCCTGGGCACGTCATGGGCCATGTCAAATACTATGTCGCCGGCAAGCAGTACACATAGCCGTTCCTCCAAGGGAAACTCGCTGTCCAGTTTTGCTGCCAGCCCCGATATGACGCTTTTTGCAAGAGATAGCTTGGCCCTGCTAACCTCCTGTACGTGGGTCCTTACGCAGGCAGCCTTGGCTTCTACTTGCTCTCGCTGCTCTTGAGTGCCTATGATTGTATAGGTAAGGAACTCTCTATAAATAGAGGGAGAAAGGCGTGCGTATCCTTGCACCCGGCGGTCCAGCCTCATGTAGTGGCGCGCAACAGAGTAAATCACTAGATCATCGCATTTCATACATTGGCGCCACAATTGAAGACCCTCTATCCCGGTGCTTTCTAACAACTCGGCACCGGTCATCGGTCCTAAATCCTTCAAGGCCTCATGGATATTCTTGTTTTTCATCTTTAACTAACGAGTGCCCATCCATAAATTCCCTCTCCCTTGAGGCCTGCCTGCCGGCAGGCAGGGAGAGGGCTAGGGTGAGGGTGTAACTCATTGATATCACACCCCCTCACCCACCCTCTCCCCCTCGAGGGGGAGAGGGGTATAGAGTTTATGGATGGAAACTAACGAGTCGATAATTCCTCGATCCTTCTTGCTCCTAAGAAACAGCTTGCTTCCGATACCAGAAATGTCATTTCCCTGCCAGCCATTGCGTTCAGGCGGGGAGGAGCGTCAGCCCTGCCTCCCTGCTGGAGGCAGGCTCGAAATGACAACCTGGTGCTGTTTCTTTCATGAATTACCCGAAAGCACAGCGTTCGGGCAAGTTGCTGCCAGGGATATTCCTAGGACTAATCTCATGTTTCCAAATCAATAGTTAGTCTCCTTACATTAAACATAGTACATTCTACCAGGCACTCGTCAAAGAGATTTTTGGCTTGAAATTAGTAGTGACATTGCAGATGATTCAATATCACGTGGACTGGGGGGAGCGAGCTTGAAAAGAGCTGGTACGACAATAGAAGACCTAGGTGAGTTTGGGTTCATTAGCTCCATAGCGGAAGGCTGCCTCAACAAGCCTGAAGGTGTTGTGCAGGGCATTGGGGATGATTGTGCCGTCATCGGACCCTTTGGCGAAAAGGTCCTACTGGTGACAACAGACCTGTTGGTGGAAAAGGTACATTTTATCTTGAATAGAATTAGCCCTGAGCACCTGGGAGAAAAATCCATAGCAGTTAACCTTAGCGACATAGCAGCCATGGGGGGAAATCCCCTTCACGTACTTGTCTCAATAGCCATACCCCCGTCCTTTCCTGTTCCAGTGCTAGACGCCCTCTATGATGGGATGAAATCCATTTGCAGGGAATACAGTGTAAATATCCTCGGGGGAGACACCTCATCCTCCCCGGCCGGGCTTTTCATTAACATTATGGCGGTGGGCGAAGCCCACAGTGACAGGGTACTTTACCGAAGGGGGGCGTCTCCGGGTGACAGGATCTACGTGTGCGGTACCGTGGGAGATTCCGCAGCAGGGCTTAAGATACTCAAAGGGGAGATCCCGGTGGATGAGGAAGACTGGGCCCGATTGATCGAGGCCCACACGAGGCCCAGGCCTCGCGTGCGGGAAGGCAGGTTAATTGGTGAATCCGGCCTGGCATCAGCCATGATTGATGTGAGTGATGGCCTTGTTGCAGATCTCGGCCATATTTGCGATCAAAGCGGGGTGGGTGCGGAAATCGAGGAGTCAAGGCTGCCCATCTCAGAGGAGTTGACCTCTTTTTCCAGGCGATACGATTTGGACCCGGTTGAAATGGCGCTGACAGGGGGAGAGGACTATTGCTTGTTGGTTACGGTCCCGCAGAAAGACTGCGAAAGGTTTGAGGAATTGCTCAACAAGAATGGGGTAAGAGGGGTATTTGAGGTGGGAAGGATCGTAGCCGGTACCGCGGTTCAGTGTATTAGAACGGATGGCAAAAAAAGGGAGCTTTCAAGAACGGGATTTGACCATTTTTAGGGCAAAGTTATTGAGCCTATGATCTATTTCTTCTTTTAATTCCAACGCTGATTCTAATGTTATCCTTTTGATGTTTAGTCCCAACCTTATGGTGTCTTGAATGTAGCTCTCTATACCCAGTTTATGGGTGAAGTGGTCCTCCTGGTTGAACGAAACGGCAGGCAGCTCCAGGAATAGTCTCTTGCAGAACCCCTCAAAGAGCGTGGCAAATTGCTCTCCTCTAATCCTGTCCGGCCCGAGTTTTTCAATGAGGACTTTGAGTAAATAGGCGCATGGCCTGGGGTCAGGCACCTGGCGCAGCACAGGGTATATCTTAAAAAAGGTTTTTGAATTTATCCCTTGGGATATTGAGGAGGCCACAAGGTGCTCTAGAACATCCTTGCCCCACAACACCAACCTGAAAACCGGATTTCGTTTCTTGCTGGAGTACTCAAATGAGTCCATCCCTTCTGCAAATTCCAATAAGAACCTTTGGGCGCCGAAACTGAGGGTGGCGAAGGCAAGTGCTTCGGGGCAAGTTTCCCTCCGGCATTTTTCCCCGTAGTCTACTCGGTACCTAAGATCATTTCCTTCATTTTGATATGGATGGAGCAGGCATCCTATGCGTTTGTGTTGAGGGTCAAGGTATCCCAAAGCCCAACAACTATATCCAGTGATGGGCACAACCCTTTGGGACTCGGGATCAAAGGCCTCGGTGTTTTCCCGCAGAATTCTTTTCATAATGTTACGGTACTGAATATGTTCGTAGCCCTTTGGACGAATAGGCGGGCAACAGGCAAAGCAGCTCTTAGAGTCATCTGGTGCGCAAAGGGTTATCTCGTTCACCTCATTCCCCAATGAGCATCTTTCGCTGCCTTCGGGCCAATTCCCTTTTGTCCTCTACTTCGTCGAACTCATCGACGATTTCCCGCCCCAGAATTTCTTCCAACACATCCTCCAGGGTTACAAGCCCTGCTATTCCACCATATTCATCCAGCACCACAAACAAGTGCTCCTTTCGCTCCAGGAATTCTATAAACACATTATTTAGCTTGGCCGTCTCCACGACAAAATGAACAGGGCGCATTAAATCAGTAAGTTTCATGTCTTCTTTACCCTCAGTGATAGCAACAAAAAGCTCGCGGGTGAGCACAATACCCACTATGTCTTCAGGATCGTGGTCGTACACTGGAAAGCGGCTGTGCTCCCATTTTGGAGGTGCCTGTGCTGCCTCTTTAACGGTAAGGTGCTCACTGAGGGAAAAAATTACGGTCCTTGGCGTCATGACTTCCTTAACAGTTTTGTTGTGGAGGACAAGGATGTTTTCGATTATTTGTTCCTGGTAAGGGTTGATTTCACCTGAGCGCAAACTGAGCCTGGCCATTATCCGGATCTCTTCGGACGTTATGGCCTCCTCTGTTTTCCCGCGGGCAACCAGCCGAGTGACCATGGTAGTAAGCCATATGGCCGGGCTCATAATATGGACGAGTCCTTTCAGGGCATATGCCACAGTGGAGATAAGTGAAGGCCCGTAAACCACCCCTGCGGTCTTTGGGATAATCTCTGAGAAAAGCAGTATAGCAAGTGTAAAAAGTATAGAGAAATATCCAAGCCGCTCGTGCCCGAATACTGCCGTGGCTGCAGCGCCGGCCACGGCTGCCCCAGCGGTGTTAGCAACAGTGTTGAGAGACAGAATGGCAGCAATGGGTTTTTCGATATTTTCTTTAAGGGATTTGAAAATTCCGGCCCCCGGCTTTCCAGCCTGCGAGGCTGCTTCGACATGCCTCATGGGCACCGAGTAAAGGACAGCTTCCATAAGGGAGCATCCTGCGGAAATGAGGATAGCAAGGGTTACAGCTACGATGAGTTCAACCATAGGCTTTCTAACCTCCTTAGGTCTTGGGGGCGGTTTATGTTTAGGAAAGACTTGAGTTCCGGGTCAAACTGAATAATTTCCTCTTCCTCCACATAACGAACTGTGACGGATTCAAACAAGCGCATTACTTGGTAGATTTCTTGTTTAATGTTTCTTTCTATGTGTTTTAGGCAGGATTTTCGGTAGATGGCATGGAGTGCCTCTATCTTCCAATCCATTCTGGGGACAACAACGTCAAAGCTTTCCTTTATGGATACCATATGGGTGATGAGGGTCTTGCTTAAAAAAGGCATGTCGCATGCAACAACAAAACCAAAGTCTTTATCAATGACCTTGAGGGCAGTATAGATTCCTCCAATGGGTCCTAGCCCTTTTATCAGGTCTTCGTGCATAGGCAGCCCGAGGTGGGCGTATTCGGCAGGAGTGTTGGTGATGAGAATGATGCTTTCGAAAAGGGAGGTCATGGTCTCTACAACATGTTCAATAAGAGTCCTGCCTCCGATATTCTCCAAGGCCTTATTCCGGCCGTAGCGGGTGCTTTTGCCTCCCGCAAGGATTATGCCCACACTATCTGTGAATGGCGGCTTGATCTTAGCCTTGGTATTCTCTGAGTCTTCGGGCATGGCTGTAGATCCTGTTGGTATCCTTGGCAAGGTCTATAAGGGTGAGGTTATAGAATTTAGCCGCTTCTACGGCCCGGGCAGTTGGCCGCGACATGGCCACGAACAGGGGAAATCCGCCTTTGACGGCCTTTAGTATCATCTCCAGGCTGGCCCTTCCACTCGATACAATGGCCTTGTCATGGGTTGAGATTCCCTCCAGTAGGCATCTGCCGATAGCCTTGTCTATGGCGTTATGCCTTCCCACATCTTCGGTGCCTCCTATAAACTTCCCCTGAGCATCGAAGAGTAAGGCGGCATGGGCTGCCTTGGTGTTTTTGTAAAGTGGTTGATAGTCTTTCATTCTTGCAAGCATTTTTCGGAGGACCTCCATTGAGAAGTGCTGCCGACTCTTGATCCTCCCGAGGCCCCGCGTCATTTCCTCCAGTTCCTCTCTTCCACAGATTCCGCAACTGGAGTATGATATCCTATCAGAAGCCGGGAGTTGCGACTTCGCATTAACACGGGTGGTTGTTACAGCAGCCTCAATGAATATGCCCCCGTCGGGGTACTTGTTACTACTGATTTCACACCGAGTTATCTCTTTGACATCAGAGACATAACCATCTGTATAGAGGAAACCATGAACGAGCTCATAGGACATGACAGGGGTGTGCATTATGAGGATGCGCTGGGAGCCGTTTATAATTATTTCAAGGGGGACCTCCTCTATCAGCGTTTCATTGAGGGACACCAGTTTGCCGTCAGAATAGGTCAGAGCACGAATAGGCCGTGAATCCATCTTGCTTCCCATATAAGGAATTATAATTGATTGAATCTCTTATACAATAGTTACCGTGATCACGTCATCAAAAAATCATATTGTAGTGACAATCTCGGAGTTTCGTGGCATACTAATAAATCTTTTACAGTCTCACCTGCCTGAGGTAGTAGGCTT
>Ga0190359_1001239_pt1 | contig 16284 bp, 16 predicted proteins | sample 48721823_MG_FD_161269 | JGI IMG/M metagenome (GOLD analysis project Ga0190359, IMG submission 161269) | Hydrothermal vent microbial mat bacterial communities from Southern Trench, Guaymas Basin, Mexico - 4872-18-2-3_MG | ecosystem: Environmental > Aquatic > Marine > Hydrothermal vents >... | reverse complement strand
GTTTTCTTAAAAAGAGTCATGCTTTTACAGCACACAATTTCTCCGGAGCTTTCTTGCAGGCTGGTGTTTCAGAACTGACCATGGCTGCACTGGCTAATGGTATGGCTCTGCATGGCGGGGTTACTCCTGCATGTGGTACTTTTTTTGTATTTAGTGATTATATGAAGCCGGCCGTCAGAATGGCTGCCCTGATGGAACTTCCGGTAAAATATATCTGGACTCATGATGCTTTCAGGGTCGGTGAAGACGGTCCGACCCATCAACCTGTTGAACAGGAAGCACAAATCCGGCTGATGGAACAACTGAAAAATCATTCTGGTAAGTCCTCGCTTCTGGTTCTTCGCCCGGCTGACGGTGCCGAAACAATTCACGCATGGAGAACGGCCCTTGAAAACGACAAAGTTCCTGTTGCGTTGTTACTCAGCCGTCAGGGGATCACGGATTTACCTTCAAATCCGAAAGAGAGCCGGTATGATCAGGCTTCAAAGATCAATCAGGGTGCCTATGTAGTTTGGGAAGCCGGACCTTCTCCGGATGTCATCCTCCTTGGTAATGGTTCTGAAGTGGCTACATTGTATGATGGGGCTCAACTTCTTTTCGAAAGAAAACAGATACGGGCCAGAGTGGTATCGGCACCATCAGAATCACTTTTCAGAAAGCAATCAGAAAAATACCAGCATGAAGTGCTTAATCCTGAAATTCCGGTTTTTGCCCTTACTGCCGGCTTACCGGTTACTCTGAGGGGGTTGGCAGGTGCTGATGCCCGGATTTGGGGTGTGGATCATTTTGGATATTCTGCTCCGGCCGGTGTATTGGATGAACAATTTGGTTTCACTCCCGAAAATGTTTATCAACAGACCCTCGAACTATTATCGTTATCGTAATAGTCAGGTAGTGAATTAAACGTTTGATACCGGGGGCTGTCAAAACGGATATCAATATTGATGTAATGAACCCGGTTGCCGATGCCGACATACTGAAAGATTTTCGCAACCCGGAAAAATCCCAGGATGCTTTCCGTCAGCTTGTTGTGAAATATCAGGAACGCCTGTACTGGGTTATCCGTAAGATCGTATTGGTGCATGAGGATGCAGATGATGTACTTCAGGACACCATGATTAAAATCTGGAAAGGTCTGACCCGTTTCAGAGGTGATGCCGAACTCTATACCTGGATGTACCGCATTGCCGTGAATGAGGCCATCTCTTTCAATAGATATAACAAATTACGAAATGCCGGAAATAACAGGGATGCCAGGGATATTATGATATCGAAGTTACAGGCAGATCCCTATTATGACGGAAATGAGGTACAGGATAAATTATTTCAGGCCGTATCGCAATTACCTGAAAAACAACGGGAGGTATTTAAGTTGAGATACTTTAGCGGGATGAAATATGAGGAGATGTCACGGGTATTACATACTTCCGAAGGAGCATTGAAAGCTTCTTATTACCATGCGGTAAAAAAAATAAAAGCGCAGTTGACGGATAATGATTAAACCAATCTAATAACAAGGTGTCTAATGAGATAGGAGGAGAAATGCAAAGTAATAATAAACATATAACAGAGTTGCCGAAACCTTGGAAAGATCATTCTTTCAGGGTTCCCGAGGATTATTTCGATCATTTGCCTGACCGGATCATGCAGCATATTACGATGGAACAGGACGGGGTTAAATCCATACGCCGGCCGGTTATCAGGAGATGGATCATCCGGGTCTCTTCGGCCGCTGCAATTTTGCTTCTTGGTTGGTTAGGAGTACGTTCATTTTACTGGTTACCTCACCAGGAACAGTTATTTCAGCAGGAACTGGCCATGTTTATTGATGCCTCACCTGTTGAATGGAATGAAGCCAGTCTGGTGGATTATGCCGTGGAGCAGGAAGTAGAGACTACCACTCTTTTTGAGGAGTCGTCAACCAACCTGATGGAATATAATCCGGATTGGGATGTATATTTGAATGCTGAATCTATAATTTATTAATATGAGACGGATTATAATTCTGATGGTTGTAATTCTTGCCGGAGTTGCCCCATCGTTTGCCCAACAGGGTCATCCCGGATTTGAAGAGATGTTGAAAAAAATTCGGGCCGAGCGGGTCTCATTTCTGACTAAGGAGATGGATCTGACTCCCCTTGAAGCCGAACGATTTTGGCCGGTTTATAATCAATACCTTGGGAAGCGCGACAGCCTGCTGAAAAGTCGCAGAAAAATGATTCCGCATAATACCAGTTTTATGCAGTTGCCTGAAGAGAAAATAGACAGCCTGGTAAATGGACAATTGAATACCGAAATCCGGTTGGTAGAATTAAAGAAGGAATATTTTACCAGGATTCGCAAAGTCTTGCCTGCTAAGAAAGTATTGATTCTCTACCGGGCTGAACAGCAGTTTATGAATCATATGATCAACCGAATGAGAGGGAGATCGAACCGGGGAGGGATGAGAAGAGAAGGAAGCGGAAGAGACTGATAATTATTCCGGTTTTGGGTCATGCTGTTTTAGAAAATCTGCAGAACGGATCAGGTGAGGGTGCAGATATTCATCGTGTTCAATGAAGGGAACCACTGTCCGGTATTCTGCTAAGAGTTTCTCAATCTGAGGAGAGCTTTTCAGGGGTCGCCTGAAAGTAATGGCTTGTGCCGCATTCATCAACTCAATCCCCAGAATGGAATAAAGATTGGTGATCACCCGGTAAAGTTTCAGTGCCGCGTTGGCTCCCATACTTACATGATCTTCCTGACCATTCGAAGATTCAATTGAATCAACACTTGCCGGCGTCGAAAGCTGTTTGTTTTGGCTTACCAATGCAGCAGCAGTATATTGCGGGATCATGAACCCTGAATTAATTCCCGGATTTTTTACCAGAAAAGGAGGTAACCCTCGATTCCCGGATAATAATTGATAGGTCCGGCGTTCGGAGATATTGCCCAGTTCTGATAGTGCGATACAAAGCATGTCCATAGCCAGAGCTAAAGGCTGTCCATGAAAGTTTCCGGCAGAAATGATCTCATCATCCTCCGGGAAAAGAGTGGGGTTATCCGTAACTGCATTAATTTCGCGGGCCAGAACCGAAGCGGCATAATCAATGGCATCTTTAGAGGCTCCGTGTACTTGCGGAATGCACCGAAATGAATAGGGATCCTGCACATGGGTCTTTTTTCGATGAATCAGTTCACTGCCTGCAAGCCACAGGCGAACCTGGCCGGCAGCAGCAATCTGCCCGGGGTGTGGCCGTAATTCCTGGATCCTGACGTCAAAAGGTTCAATACGGCCGTCAAAAGCATCCAGAGAAAAACTTCCGATAATATTGGCCCATTCAAACAGGCGTCGGGCATGGAGAATTCCGTAAACGCCATAAGCCGACATGAATTGCGTGCCATTTAGCAAAGCCAGCCCCTCTTTGGGTTGTAGTTCAATGGGATCCCATCCCATTTTCTTTAATATTTTGGCGGCACTATGTTGTGCTCCTTTATACCAGACTTCACCCTCACCAATCAGGGGGAGTGAAAGATGAGCCAGTGGAGCCAGATCACCCGAAGCACCTAAAGAACCCTGCTGGTAAATTACCGGTAGAATATCCCGGTTGTAAAAATCAATCAGCCGGAGAACGGTCTGAAGCTGAACGCCTGAATATCCGTAAGAAAGAGACTGGATCTTTAAAAGCAACATGAACCTGACGATCTCAAGGGGAACCGGATTTCCTACACCGCAGGCATGAGATCTGACCAGGTTCAACTGCAATTTTTGCAGCTTGTTTTTAGGAATATTGCGATTGTGTAAAGCACCGAAACCTGTAGTGATCCCGTATACGGGTTCATCCCGGTTCGCCATCTTCCGGTCAAGAAATTCACGGCATTGCGCAATTCGTTTACGACTTTCATCAGAAAGCGCTATCGGGTGACGGTTGGCCAATAAATCCCGAATGGTTTCGAAACTGAGACGTTTCGGACTGATCAAATGAGTTATTCGATCCATTGAGTTATCTGATTTTTTAAGTTATGCAGTACTATAGTTGCCTGTTCTCCGCTACTCATTTGTTTAATGGTAATCTGCTTTTGCAAGCGTTCTTCTTCGCCATACATTACTACAACAGGGATCTGGTTATGATGCGCATATTGCATCTGCTTTTTAATTTTCACCGGGTCGGGATATATTTCTGTTTTGAATCCCGCTCTTCTCATTTGCTCAGCTAAGGGCAGACTGTAGATCACTTCATCTTCACCGAAATTGAGAAATAGTACCTGGGTAAGCGATTGGGTATCCTCAGGAAAAGCATGAAGCTGATTCAACACATCATAGATCCTGTCGGCTCCGAATGAGACTCCCACTCCTGAAACCCCTGGTAAGCCGAAAATCCCGGTCAGGTTGTCATACCTTCCGCCTCCGCAAATTGATCCGATTTCGATATCACGCGACAGCACTTCAATAATTGCACCGGTATAGTAATTTAATCCGCGGGCAAGACTTAAATCGAACTCCAAAGAGGAGCTGATTTCCATCGAATCCAGCAGTTTCATCAGCGTTTCCATCTCCTGAATGCCTTTCTGGCCAACAGGCGTATTGTGAAAGAGCTCTTTCAATAGTTTAATTTTGCCCTGAAAGGATTCACGAGAGGTGATCACAGGCATCAACTGTGCCACATCAGATTTTGATAATCCTCTGTCAATCAATTCTTTAGTTACCCCGTCCATGCCAATTTTATCCAACTTGTCAATGGCTACCGTAAGTTCGGTTAATTGTTCCTGCCGTCCGATCATGCCGGCTAGTCCGGCTAAAATCTTGCGGTTATTCAATTTGATGATCACCCGGATATTCAATTGTTTAAATACCTGATCGATCACCTGAACCAATTCTGTTTCGTTTAACAGCGAATTGCTTCCTATTACATCCACGTCACATTGATAAAATTCGCGGTAGCGCCCCCGTTGAGGACGGTCGGCCCGCCAAACAGGCTGGATCTGATATCTTTTAAATGGTAGTGTCAGGTCGTTCCGGTTCTGTACCACGTACCGGGCAAAGGGAACGGTTAAATCATACCGTAATGCTTTCCCGGTAATCCGGCCGGACAGTTTTTTACTGAGCTGCATGGTATCCGTAATCTCATTGCCCAACTCTGTCCATCCGGATTTGCCGGCAAAATCACCTGAATTTAATATTTTGAAGATCAATCGGTCACCCTCTTCGCCGTATTTCCCGAGCAGGGTGTCAAGCGATTCCATGGCGGGTGTTTCGAGAGGTTGGTAGCCAAAAGATTCAAAAACTTCCCGGATGATCCGGAAAATATAATTCCGGCGAATCATGACGGAAGGTCCGAAATCACGTGTGCCTTTTGGGATTGATGGTTTTTGTGCCATAATTAATTTCAACTGGGTAAAATTAGCACAAATGTACTGATCCGGAAAATGACCGGAAAGATCAAAGTGATGAAAACTGTGACAGGTAGTCTGAAAGACGAGTACCCATACGATCTTTTGGATTATACAGGCCTTCAGACTGCAGGAATTTTTTCACATTTCCGGGTCCGCCAAGATGGGCTGCAGCGAGGAGTCCCATCCGTGTGATCGTGATAGAATCTAATAGCTTATGACCTACATATTTTTCAATACAGGGAGCCAATACCTGTTCATTCAGTTTCAACAGCCGATCCATTGCTTTTTCCTGTTGGGTTTCATCGAAAATAGCCGGATTATCAATAAAATCATAAAAGTTGATGCTACCGAACCCCGTTGCATTTAATGCATCCTGGCCAAATTGATATTTTCCTATATAACCGTAAGGGTTGTATTTTCTCCAGTCATTGGTCGATTCCATCAGGGAAAGAGCTTTTTTGAAATCCTTATAATGAGTACGGTATTGAACCAGATCCTGCAGGATGTCTTGTTTATGCATCATTTCAGCCAGGGTAAAAGGATTGGCTTGCGGATTCACGTTCGGCGAAAATCCGGTTACCGGAATCAGCATGGCAGCTAAAACAATTAAGATATTTTTCAGTTTCATAACTTCTTATACATCTCAGAAAGAGTATTGTTCACAGGATGATAATAATTAATGGTCTTGATCCTGCAAATATCGGACAATATTTTTAAAAAATGATTAATTAAGCAGATTATTATCTGTCAGGGCAGTAAAAATAGTTGAATATCAGAAGATTAAAGCAGGTTTAATATACGGGAATATACAGAGGGTGCTTTTCATTAAACCTGCGTATAAAGAAGAACATTAAATCTTTTTGCTTTCTTTTCCGCAATGCGGAAAATTCATCATAAAGAGCGGTGTCGCGCATCAGAAGACTTTTAACTGATTCACGGTCAAAGGAGAGCACTTTCCCGGTTTCAAAATCAAGAAGATATTGCCTCATTTCCCGGGTTCTGGTTGTGTTTCTGTAGGGGCGGTTGTAATAGAGGTTATTATAAGAGTTGTAATAGTAGTAATCATAATAATCCGTATAAAACGGATCATACTGCATGTTGGTTACGGTAATATCTGCAATGAAATGACAGACTGATCCTACAATAGGGATCCGGTTAAACTCTCCGTTATACTGGATATATAATTTTCCATCGCGGCAAAATCCCCATACATTCTCTGTTTGTACCTCCTTTTTAGTGCCAAAGGCGTCATAATAACCGATGATTTTATTTTTTACCAGATTAGTAAAAAAATTAATATCAAATGGATCATCTGTAGAAATAATCCTGGCAGAGGCAATCGGATGATTGGTGCGCACCTGCTCAAAATTAAGGTACAGTCCGTCGGTAAACCGGAAATCCGGTGTGTACTTAATCTTTACGATACTGTCGTTTTGAGCCTGAAGGCCGATCCCGGTTAATAAGCAGATAAGAATAACGGACATTCGCATGGCATCAAATTTAGATTATTTAACAATTGACCCAAAATGTTTTTTCTTACTTTAGTACTTCATCCGTATCAATCATGAATAATAAACGCAAAATTTATGCCGGGGGATATTTTATTGATACCTCTGTGTATAAACCCATCAGGAGACCTTTTGACGGGTTGGTTATCGGTGAAGCCGGGTTTGCCGGAGAAGATGAACTTGAAACAGCTATTCAGGCAGCCCTGCAAACTGAGCGAACTATGGCGGATTTGCCGGTTTACAAACGTCATAAAATTTTATTGGATATTGTTTCGGGTATGGAAAAGAAACGGGAGTTGCTGGCCGGATTGCTGGCTCAGGAGGCCGGTAAACCGTTGAGATATGCTGAGGGAGAAGTAGCGCGTGCCATGCAAACGTTCAAAGTGGCCGCAGAAGAATCACTGCGCCTGCCCGGAGAGTATCTCCGGCTGGATTGGACACCGGCCGGTGAGGCAAAAGAGGGATGGGTTAAATATTTTCCGGTCGGAACTATTGCCGGGATCTCACCGTTTAATTTTCCGTTGAATCTGTCGGTGCATAAAATAGCACCGGCAATTGCTGCAGGTAATCCCGTTATTCTGAAACCTGCCAGTCAGACACCCATGACAATACTGGAGCTGGCCGGAATCATTGACCAGACAGAACTGCCCAAGGGTTCCCTTTCAATCCTTCCGATGGATCGCCAAACCGGCAATAAACTGGTAACCGACAGACGTATAAAGATGCTCTCCTTTACCGGATCACCGGTAGTGGGATGGAAAATGAAACAACAAGCGGGAATGAAAAAAATACTCCTTGAACTGGGCGGTAATGCGGGAGTACTGATTACCGGGTCTGCTGATCTTGATCTGGCCGTGGCCAAATGTCTTATCGGCGGGTTTGCGTATTCGGGGCAGGTATGTATCCATGCCCAGCGGCTTTTTGTTGAAAAATCTGTGTTTAATGAATTTGCTGAAAAGTTTGTGGCGGGAGTAAAACAGCTGAAATATGGTGACCCCCTGGATCCGGACACCGAAATTTCTGTGATGATAGACGAAGAAAATGCCATCCGGGTGGAAGACTGGATACAAGAAGCAGTAAATGATGGTGCAAACATCCTGACCGGAGGAAAACGTAAAGGGACTTATATTGAACCAACCGTATTGACCCAAACCAAAGCAGTAATGAAAGTTTGCTCCCTGGAAGTATTTGGCCCGGTAGTGACTCTTGAACCGGTACCGGACTTTACGACTGGTATCGGGCGGATGAACGAATCCGAATACGGATTACAGGCAGGAGTTTTTACCAATGATTTTCAACAGGTTAATCAGGCATTCAACGAGCTACAGGTGGGAGGCGTGATCATTAATGATGTTCCTACTTTCAGGGTAGATCATATGCCCTATGGAGGAGTTAAAAAATCAGGGTCCGGTCGCGAAGGGCTGAAATATTCTATCCGCGAAATGATGGAGCCCAAATTGCTGGTAAAGCCTATCAAATAAACATTTACTCTAAATTATACCTCTTTATGAAAAAAATTGTTTTTCTGGTAACTGCATGTTTGGTGTCAATTACTTCAATGAGCCAGCAATCAAAACCTCCACTTGATTTTTCAGTTTATGATCAGTGGAACAGTGTTTCCGGTTCACAACTGGATAACCGGGGCCACTGGATCTCTTATGAAATCAAACCCGCAGTAGGTGATGGAATGCTCTATCTTAGAAACTGGACGGGTGACTCAGTTTATACCTTCGCAAGAGGTTCGTCTGCCCGGATAGCTCCACTTGCTGATTTTTTGGTTTTCAGGATCAAAGTGCAGCATGATTCATTACGTCAGGCTAAACTGGATAAACTCAAGCCGGATCGTATGCCGAAAGACAGCCTCGGGATCTATATAATGGCTACCGGTAAATTGATGAAGTATCCGAAATTGAAAAGTTTTAAAGTAGCAGGTGAAAATTCGCACTGGATGGCTTATCAACTGGACGAAAAACCAACCGCTCCAAATGACACTGCTAAATCTAAGAAAAAGAGTAAGAAGAAGATATATAAAGGGATCTCTCTCCATCTGATTGAGCCGGCGACCGGAAACACGAAGCTTTTTAAAGAGGTGACTGAATATGGCTTTTCAAAGAACGGCCATTGGTTATATATGGTCAGCATCCATGAAGACTCTGTGAATACTTCAACTGTGCGGATTTTTAATACTGAAACTGCCCGTTCCCGAATTGCTTTCACGGCCGAGGGGGTGATAAAAAAAATTGTAAGCGATGAAAAAGCTACTCAGTTGGCATTTCTCTGGTCTCAGGACACGACCAAACAAAAAATATATTCGTTGGGCTACTGGTCGGAGAAAAAGCCTGAAACAAAGATCCTTGTTGATACATTGACAGAAGGGCTGAAACCCGGATGGTGTGTCAGTGAACATGGAAGGATCTATTTTTCGGAGAATGGGAAGAGACTATTCCTCGGTTTGGCACCAAAACCTAAGATCGAAGCGGATAAAAAAGACTCTTTACTGAAAGAAGAGAAGGTATTCCTGGACATCTGGCACTGGCAGGATGTAGTGATCCAACCCATGCAGTTGAAACAGGTGTCACGTGAACGAAACAAAAGTTATCAGGCAGTGGTGTTGCTGAAAAAGAGGAAACTGATTCCTTTGACCGGACCGGATCTGATAGAGAATATCAAAATCAATCAAAAAGGGAACGGGGATGTCGGACTAAGTCTGGTGAACCAACCTTATAAGCTTGAGAATGCCGTGAATTTTACCCATTTTAAGGATGTATACCTGACCGATGTAAATACCGGCAACAGCCGGATAATTTTTTCAGATGTCTCTTTTAATCCCTCTCTCTCACCAACAGGTAAGTATCTCTATTGGTGGCAGCCAAATGATAGTTGCTGGTATTCTTATGATGTTCGTACCGCTGTCACACGTAATCTCACAGGTGACCTGGATGCTTCATTTGTCAGAGAGACAGACGATCGCCCTGAAGCTCCGGGTAATTACGGAGTGATGGGCTGGTCAAAAGAGGATGCAGATCTGTTTTTGTATGACAAACACAATATCTGGAAGATCAACCCCGCAGAAGGGGGCGGAGTCAATGTAACGGCAGCTCTGGTTAAAGATGAAAATCTGAGATTCAGGTATTTAAGAATGAATCCTGAAGAAACATATATTACAACCGGCCGGAAATTGTTATTCAGTGTTTTTAATACGCATAACAAACAATCCGGATTTTACCGGTTTTCACTCGATCAGCCTGTTCCGGGTCGTTTGATACTGGATGATTGTAGTTTCGGGCGTCCGAAAAAGGCTAAATCTGTTGATAAACTGTTATGGACGCGTACAACCGTATCGGAATACCCGGATCTGTGGATCAGTACTTTCGATTTCAAGGATGCCAGAAAGATTACGCATGCCAATCCCCAGCAAAGCCGGTATAACTGGGTAACCGTTGAGTTGGTCGAATGGAAAGATTTCGACGGGATTACACATCAGGGAATGCTTTATAAACCGGAGGATTTTGATCCTTTAAAAAAGTATCCTATGATGGTCTATTTTTATGAACGGTTGTCGGATAATTTACATCGTTATATTACACCCCGGGCCAGTTACAGCACCATCAATACTACTTTTTATTGCAGCAACGGCTACCTGGTGTTTCAACCGGATATTTCCTATAAAACCGGATTACCCGGTAAGTCTGCTTATAATGCAATTGTGAGTGGTGTGATGTATCTTAGCCAAAGGCCCTATGTGGATATGAAACACCTGGGGTTACAGGGACAAAGCTGGGGAGGGTATGAAGCGGCTTATCTGATTACGCAAACAGATCTTTTTGCAGCTTCCTCACCGGGAGCGCCGGTAAGTAACATGACCTCTGCATACGGAGGAATCCGGATCGCAAGCGGAATGTGCAGGCAGGTGCAATATGAAAAAGGGCAGAGCAGAATCGGAGGTACGTTGTGGGAAAAGCCTGAATTATATATTGAGAACAGTCCGCTCTTCTTTGCCGACCGGGTGCATACTCCCTGTCTGATTCGACAGAATGATCATGACGGGGCTGTTCCCTTCTCACAGGGAGTCGAGTTTTTTGTTGCCCTGCGCAGATTGGGCCGGCCGGCATGGTTGCTTAATTATAACAATGACGAGCATAACCTGACTACAAAGTTATCAAACCGGAAGGACTTGAGTGTTAGAATGAAACAGTTCTTTGATCACTATCTTAAAGGGGCTCCTGCACCGGATTGGATGATTCATGGCGTAAAAGCGGTGGATAAAAAACAGAATGAAACGTATTATCTGCAATTTGTTAAATAACCAGCATTGTGTGATTCCGGCAGATGGGTTTTTTAGCACAGATCGGTTAATACAAAAAATTGATAATGAATTATTTAGTAAATTTGCTTGTCGGCCTGGGACTAGGATGGATCGGTTCAATCGGATTAGGACCGGTTACCCTCCTGATGGTTAACCGGTCTCTACATAAAGGATGGGCCAGTGGCTATCTCTCCGGAATGGGCGCATCAGTTTCTGATACACTCTATGCTTCTGTGGCTGCATTCGGTATCACATTGCTTATAAATATTATACAGGAGTATAGTGGATGGTTCAGGTTATTGATAGCCGTCACATTATTCTTAATAGGCCTGTTTCTGATTTTTTCAAAGCCTCGCCAGAACGGAGTACACGGGCCCTCTTCTTCAAAAAATTTATGGAGGGATTTTGCAACTACCTTGTTACTGTCACTTTCGAATCCTATGATGGTAGTCGTTTATCTGGGACTTTTCGGTTTTTTCAATATTATCTCCGAACCCGGAACCCCTGTAAGAATTCTGTTCTTACTTACTGGTATCCTGTTGGGTGCAAATGCGTACTGGTTCACACTCGCTCATCTGATTCACCGGTTGAGGGTTCGGCTTAAAGCAGACTTTCTGCGTAAAGTCAACCTGGTCATCGGGTTAAGTATGTGGGTAATGGCAGTGATTGCCGGATTCAAGGCATGGTTCAGTTTGATGCATTAATCAAACTTCGAGGTGACCCTCTTCAAAATCCCGGTATTTTTGAGATAGTGCAGCCATCAGATCCCGGATGCTGTTAATAGCCTCCAGTGTTTCAGCTGAGATGGTTTGTTGCTTCATACGCATGAGCATTACACCATAAAGAACCGACAGACATACCTCCACGTCATTGATTTTCTCTTTTTGTCCCATTTTCTTCCTGAAATCACTGATGTTGTATACTGCCTGCTCGTATATTTTCCGGTAATCAGAATGCAGCGGACTGTCAACCAGTCTGAAATGAAAATCATTCAGATCGTCAGCCAATAATACGAGAAACTGCAAATGACCGGCTTCAACAATCTGTTCGTTTTTCATGGATTCAATGATTTCGTGGTACCAGTCACGGATCTCCTGTTGCTGTTCAGAAGGTACATCATATTGATTGATCAATTCTTTCTCGATACGATCGGGATCCATCTGATATGCCCGGATCAGATCTTCAATCTGCCACATATAGAGCAGATACTCAACAATATGGGTTTTGCGTTTTTGTTTGGCGATGATCATGAATGATTCTCCAGTTTATTCAACATTCGACGTTCGCGTTTGGTAGGCCGGCCCGCACCACGATCTCTGATATAAAAAGCAGACTCCTGAATCTGTTTTATTCGGATACATTCACCGGGTGGTGTCAGGTCTTGGTATTTTGTTTGTGCTATTGCAGCCGATACCCGTTTCTCAATCAAATCAAGTACTTTAAAAGTCAGGGTCAGAGGAGCTCTTCTGACCTTAATGATATCACCGGTATGAACTATTCTTGAAGGCTTAACCGGATCATTACGGAGGGTGACTTTCCCTTTGCGGCATGCATCGGAAGCGAGACTCCGGGTTTTAAAGATTCTTACGGCCCAAAGCCATTTGTCAATTCTTACTCCTTCACTCATGTTCTTTAACGTCAAGTTCAAATCCGCTACTACCTGATCATACCCCATTTTATAAAAATTTTTCAGTATGATTCTCAGGTTTGGGTCATCTTCAGCAAAACTGCTATCTGGTTGTGTATTAAAGGTTAACACAATTTTAACACCTGGTGCCATTATACTGGTTCATGGTTCGTGTAACACCGGTGGTAACAAAGCTCCTGATTACTTCATGGGCCAGCTCCAGGCAGGGAGGTAATTGTTTGATTTCCTGATCATTCCATTTGCTGAGTACATGGATGGATTGATCGGCAACCGACTCGGCTTTACCGATGCCTATTCGTAATCTGGCAAAGTTCTGGTGCCCCAGTATCTGGATGATATGTTTCAGTCCGTTATGTCCTCCATCACCACCTTTGGGCCGCAGACGGATCTGTCCGGGTGGAAGTGCCAGATCATCCAGGATGACCAGCAGACGGTCGTCCTGGATTTTCTCCTTGTGCAACCAATATCGCACAGCATTTCCGCTCAGGTTCATAAAAGTGGATGGTTTCAACAGGATCAAAGTTCTTCCTTTGTACCGGTACTCTGCAACATCACCGTATCGCCGACTTTTAAAAACGGTATCAGATGCTTCACAAAGCGCATCAAGTACCATAAAACCGATGTTATGGCGGGTATGGTGATACTCTGGTCCGATATTACCCAATCCGGCGATCAGATATTTCACTGGTCATCCTGGTTATGCTGTAGCAGCTATTCTTCAGCCGGTTTCTCTTCAGTGGCTTCACCTTCGACGGTTTCTGCTTCTTCAGAAATTTCACCCTCGGCTTCGGTTTCGGTTTCGAGGGACATTCCTTTAGCAACACGGGTCAGTTTCACTGAGGCAACGACTGTATTCTTAGGATCAATCAGTTCAAGGTTTTCAAAATCCAACTCTTTAACCTTGATACTTTGGCCCAATTCAAGATCACTTACATCCACCTTCAGATGATCAGGAAGGTCTTTAATTAATCCAAATACCGTAAGTCTCCTGGATTCAAGCTTAAGTTTGCCACCCGACTGAACTCCTTTGGCAAACCCTTCAAGTTGTACGGGAACCTGAATCTTAATAGGTGACTGATCATCAATTTCGAGAAAATCGGCATGTAAGATATGATCAGATACCGGATGAAACTGGATATCCTGTAAAAGTGCTAACCGGGTTTGATCCCCGATTTTCAGATTAACCAGAAAAACATCCGGAGTATAAACAAGGTGCCCGAGCTCTTTTTCATCAACCACCAGATGCATGGGTTCTCTTTTACCATAAATGATACAAGGCACCTTTTCCTGTTTTCTCAGCAGTTTGCTGTTTTTTTTACCAACCGAGTCACGAAGCCCGGCATTAAGTTCAATACTTTTCATAATTATTTGTGCTACTCAGGGCAAACTCTTTAACCAGCCGGAATGGATCAGGAGGCCCCCCATGACACTACTATAATAAACTACTTGCTCCGGCAAAAAGTGGGTGCAAAGATAGAAAATTAAAACAGAAATGTGCCGCTTATGGATTGATTATAATAGACTTTTTTTATCACATCGGCAAAAAGGCCGGCAATTGAAATGACATGAATCTTACTGCACCGGTTATCGATGGGGATAGAATCTGTTACGATGACTTCTGAAAGCATGGAATTTTCTATTTGTTCGATTGCCGGTCCGGATAACACGGCATGAGTGGCCATACATCTTACGGACTTAGCTCCTTTCTCCATGATCAGGTTGGCAGCCGTAGTGATGGTCCCTGCCGTGTCGATCATGTCATCGATAAGGATTACATTTTTATTATTTACATCTCCAATGATGGTCATTTCACCGATGATGTTGGCAGCTTTGCGTGATTTATGGCAGATGACCATAGGAGCATCCAGGAATTTCGAATAAGAATTGGCTCTTTTTGTCCCACCTGTATCCGGTGAGGCAATCACCAGATCGCTGAGATTTTGTTTTTTTATGTAATCAATAAAAACGGTTGAAGCATACAGGTGGTCTACCGGTACATCAAAGAATCCCTGTATCTGATCCGCATGCAGGTCCATGGTAATGACACGGCTGACTCCTGCTGCAGCCAGCAGATTCGAAGTAAGTTTGGCTGCAATTGAAACACGCGGGCGGTCTTTACGATCCTGACGGGCGAATCCGAAATAGGGAATTACCGCCACAATTTTATAAGCAGAAGCCCGACTGGCTGCATCGACCATCATTAAAAGCTCCAACAGGTTTTCTGCCGGGGGACCGGTATGCTGAATAATGAACACGTAATCGCCACGAACCGTTTCTTCAAAGCAAGGTTGAAATTCTCCGTCACTAAAACGCTGAATGGATACTTTACCCAGGTTTATGCCGTAACTGGATGTAATTTTTTCTGCCAGATAACGGGAGGTGGTACCTGAAAAAATTTTAATCGGGCTTTCGTGATTCATAAGGTATTATGCTAAAGAAAAGTAAAGGTTTAGGGTTTAATTATTGACAAAGTTAAAAATATTGGAGGATCCTTCAGAAGGTTTTAAAATCTTTATTGGTTTGTTCTATCAGATTCAATATCTCCTCTCTTCCTCTTTTATCTATTGCGGAAGTAGAATATACCTTCGGCAGGGATTCCCAATCCTCCAGAAGAAGGAGTTGATAATCATCAATTGTTTTTTTTAATTTATTTTTTGTGGATTTATCCGTTTTAGTGAATAACAGCACAAACGGAATCTTCCATTCTCCCAGCATATGAATAAACTCCAGATCAATGGCCTGAGGGGGGATCCTGCTGTCAATCAGCACAAAAAGATACATCAGATTTTGACGGGTTTGTAAATACAGATGAATGGTATGTACCCATTTTTGCCGTTCGGTTTTAGAGGCTTTTGCATATCCGTATCCCGGAAGATCAACCAGGTACCAGCTGTCATTGATTAAAAAGTGGTTAATGGTTTTGGTTTTTCCCGGTTTTCCTGATGTTTTAGCAAGACTTTTATGTCCGGCCAGCATATTCAGAAGGGAGGATTTACCTACGTTTGACCGGCCGATAAATGCATATTCCGGGCGGTCTGGCTCAGGACATTTTCCGGGATCGGTGTTGGAAGTGATGAATCGTGCGGAAGAAATTTTCATCACTTTGTTTTATCAGTTTCGATGTAAATTTCTAAAATACTCGATTTTTCTACCGGTTCAAGACGGATATGCTTAAAAACAGCCGGTAGTAACAGAGTTTCTCCACGGGTCAGCATTACCTGTGAGTGATCTTTATAATGAATCTTCAATGATCCTTCAAGACACATACACACGACAAAAGAATCCAATTTATAATAATCTCTCTCCAGGGGCCGGTTTAAAGGGATAAAATTAGTGGTAAAATAGGTGCAACGGACCACCTCATTAACTTGGTCCGGTTTCTCCGTGTAATTTGTTCTGTACTCTTTATGATAGGTAAAGTCAATTGCATCCAGGGCCAGGTCAGTATG
>Ga0190359_1001238_pt1 | contig 16294 bp, 13 predicted proteins | sample 48721823_MG_FD_161269 | JGI IMG/M metagenome (GOLD analysis project Ga0190359, IMG submission 161269) | Hydrothermal vent microbial mat bacterial communities from Southern Trench, Guaymas Basin, Mexico - 4872-18-2-3_MG | ecosystem: Environmental > Aquatic > Marine > Hydrothermal vents >... | reverse complement strand
CTATTAAAAGCATACCATCCCGGTAAAAAAATAAAAAGGGACGGTATAAACCGTCCCTTAATCTTCATGATTCATTTTTAAAGCATTAAGAAATTCCGAGTATCCTATCAATTTTAGCTTTATCGAAACCAACTATAACTTGGTTCCCCATCACGACCACAGGAACACCCATTTGTCCGCTTTTACGGTACATCTCCTCAGCCTTTTTTGGGTTTTTACTTACATCCACGTCTTTAAAAGGTATTCCCAGGGATTTGAAATACTGTTTGACTTTTCTGCACCATGGGCATGAGGGCGTGGAATACACGGTTATTTTCAAATTCATCGTTTCACCTCCTGATACCCCGCGGGGGTATTATCGATGATATTATAACACCGACAAAAAGAGGTGTCAATAACTAAAATTCAAGAACGACAAGTTGTGGGGGAGCCAGGAACCTAAGATGAAGCCACGAACCCACACCGTTGGTTACAAAAACCCTATACGCTCCAAATTTCCCTTCTCCCTTGAGAATAGGGTATTTGCTTTTTAAAATGATATTTGAGACCAGGGGTATGTAAAATTGTCCCCCGTGGGTATGTCCTGATAAACAGATAATGGGATCAGGCCCATAATACCTTGCTACTGCATGAGGGTAATGGCTCACAAGCAGAATATCTTTATCGGCTGGGGTGGTATATTTTTGGCTCAAAGGCATACCGACAAGGTTAATACACCCGGTATCACCTATCAACTTTACTGTGTCTCCATCAAGAAGATGCACGCCAGAGTTTCTATATACGGCTTTTACCCTACTAAGTTTGTCAAAGTCCCAGTTTCCCACGACTGCGTAAACAGGGGCTATTTCCGATAAAGATGTGAAGAATCTTTCGAGATCATCAAAATTGGTGTTCGGTTTAAGCGCATCACCACCAAATACGATGTAATCTGGGTTGAGTTCTCTAATTTTCTTTATAAGACGCTCATGAAAACCATAAAATCTACTCATGTGCAGATCGCTGAAAAATAGCACTCTTATGCCCTTATCCTTTGAAAGCTTGAGATATTTAACGGTAAGAGATTCTGGTTCAAGCACGAAACTGTAGAAAGCCAGAACGGCTATTGCGATGAGCAACGACATAGAAATTTTCCCCAAAAAGCCCTTCAAAAAAACTACCTCCATTTTGACTCATCTATTTTGAATATATTATATACTCTTTTCAAAGGCGCAAAAGGAGTGAGAGCATGTTTGAAAATAAAAGGCTTTTTGTTCTGGATCTTGACGGTACTTTTTACCTCGGAAATAAATTGCTTCCTGGGAGCCTTGAATTCGCTCAAAAAGTTCATGACATGGGAGCTGATCTCGTTTTTCTTACGAACAATTCCTCGGCGACAAAAGATGAATACGTGGATAAATTAGTGCGGCTGGGCGTGCCCGAAAACCTCTTTGATATCTACACATCGGCTGAAGCTACAATCCGCTTTTTGAAGGAAAACTTCCCTGAAAAGAGAGTATATCTTTTAGCAGTCCCTTCCGTGGAAAATCTCTTCCGCTGGAGCGGTATAGAACTCGTTGATGAAGATCCCGAACTTGTTGTTATGACTTATGATAAGACACTTACTTATGAAAAAATAGAGAAATTTTGCGATTATGTCAGGCAAGGGATGCCATATGTAACTTCCCACCCGGATATAAATTGTCCAACCGAAAAAGGGCCCATCCCGGATGTCGGCAGCTTTATCGCCCTTGTTGAAGCATCAACAGGGCGAAAACCGGATTACGTTATAGGAAAGCCAAACAAAGAGATTTTGGAAATGCTCATAAGAGATTTCGATGCGAAAAAAGAAGAAGTCGTGATGATAGGTGATAGGCTTTACACAGATATAGAGTGTGGGATAAGAGCGGCTGTGGATACGGTTTTGGTGCTTTCGGGCGAAACCACACCCGATATGGTCACTGAAAACCCACCTTACTATGTCTTCGAAAATCTTAAAGCTATTTTGAACCTATTCTGAGAGACCGAGTTACGAGAGCCGAGAATCCGAGAGGGCGAGAACCGAGATTAAGAGCCGAGTTGCGAGTTACGAGTCACGAGAGCTAAAAACGAAAGAACCGAGTTATGAGTATGAATTATGAATTATGAGTTATGAGTTAAAGAGCCGAGAACCGAGATCAAGAGCCGAGTTGCGAGTTACGAGTAACGAGATAAAGCAAATTTAGAGTCGGGAATTGAGAGACCTTCTACATAGGGGCTATGCTGAGCAAAAGTTTAGGCTGTGCGCGGCTTCATCATGGCTCTACATTCCTTCGAAATGGCTTTGCGCCTGCGGCGCTTCATTCTCATCCTCTAATTCATGACTCATAATTCTTAACTCAAAACTTGCTTCTTGATTCTTAAAGCACTTTCAAGACCCTAAATCCATACTTTGAACTCCGAATCGCAGTTTGTTTCAAAACTCAATACCCTTCCTGGCTTCTACGCCTTCCTGGAAATAGTGTTTGATTTCTTTCATTTCTGTGACGAGATCGGCGAGTTCTATTATTTCTTCAGGAGCGTACCTGCCGGTCAAAACAACCTCCACATGTTCCGCACGGTTATTAACCGCTTCTACGACTTCAGAGGGAGTAAGAAGTTTGAAATACAGTGCTATGTTCACTTCGTCCATCACAACAAGGTCATAATTTCCTTCTGTCAGGACCTTTTTGAGTTTTTCAAGGCCTTTCTTAGCAGCTTTTATATCTTCTTCATCGGGTTCACCGTGGATAAAAGAGGCTCTTCCAAACTGTTCCATAACGAAATTCGGAAGAAAATCGACAGCTTTCAGTTCACTGTAAGTCATGCCTTTTACAAATTGCCCGAAGAAAACCTTTTTCCCCGCGCAAACTGCTCTCAAAGACAAACCCAGCGCCGCAGTGGTTTTTCCCTTACCGTTTCCTGTATACACATGAACAAAGCCTTTTGACATTTCTTATCCTCCCATAAGAAAATGTAGGGGGAGATTACCTTCCCCACTTGTTATTTTACACTTATGGGACAATAAAGATCAAACTGTGTCTGCTCATTCGGCATCTTTTGAGGTGAAATAGTCTCTTCAAGGCATTGATGTGCTCCTAATTCATATTCACTTGTTTTAACCCATTCGACCAGCCTTTTCCAGTTTTCTCCTATATCTGGAAGGTATGTACTCGTTACCGCATAAAGCCCCCCACTGAAATTTTTCAGCTTAACCTCACCTGAAGGCTCGCAATCTTCAGGAATTGTTATCCATACTTCATATCCGTAAACCGATTTCCCCGGTGAAGGTGGAGGGTTATCGAACCCGAAGTACCGGGTTGTAGGTAGCTCGATCAATCCCTTTTCCTTAGCCCAGTCAAGCAAAACTTTCCAGGCATCTAATTCTGGACTTTCGCTTTCAACCCTGTAATAAGCAACTTTCGTGGGTTTGAGTTCTATAATCCTCACCTCAGGAAGTTCTATCTTTTCATTTGCCATCTTTTTAACCTCCTTTTCGTATTGAGCCTTGCTACTTAACTCAAGAGCAGTTAAAGCCTTTTCATGTAAAGCTTTTAGTATCTTCAAATTTTCAGGTACGCTTTCTTGCAAAAGCCGAAGCAACATATTCAATGCCCGTTCGCGCCTTTCAAGCAAAGACCTTTGTTCAACTAATAGCCCTAGTTTCTCCTTCAGTATTGAAACAGCTGTCTCAATACCCGGTGAAGAGAACAGAAGTTTTATTTCTTTCACAGAAAACTCGAGCTTTCTTAAAATGAGAATTTGCTCAAGTTTTTCTATCGCCTTTTCATCATAATATCTGTACTGAGAGTCCCTATCTCTTATGCTCTCCAGCAAACCCAGCTCTTCGTAATACCTGAGTGTTCGATTTGAAATATCATACTTGCGGGCGAGATCACCTATTCTCTTCAATTCGGGCATAAAACCATCTCCCTCTTGCAATATGAAGCGCTTCACACCCATTATATAGATTTACGCAACGTAAGAGTCAAGGGGATAAATTTTGCAAAAGAAATATTGCTAAAACCACGAACTGTAAGTTGAGCGAATACATTAAATCTGAATCAAACTAACGCAGATCAAAATATTCAAGCTCTCAAATTAGAAAGAGAGAGTATTTGAAGGGTAAATGTGGATAAAGTTGACAAACCGGCGGTAATCTTCCAGAATTGAATTTTGTTTTTGGGCTTGTTTGTGAAATAATGTTAGCGGTAACATTATTAGGGGTGAACATATGAAAAGAAAAGTGACAATTGAAATGATTGCTCAAGATGCTGGGGTATCAAAAATGACGGTTTCAAGGGCTCTTAATAGCCCTGAAAAACTGAAAAAAAGTACATTGATAAAAATCTTGAACTCCATGAAAAAATATGAATACAAACCCAGATTTGTTGCGCGAATACTCGCTGGAAGCAGATCTAATACCTTTGGATTTGTTGTGAAATCTAACGAAGATTTCATCATACCGCCATTTTACGGAGAATGTATTCGAGGTGCTTCTGATTGGTTCAAAAAGCAAAATTACCGGTCCATGATTTTTAACATGGCTGATGAGCATAGTAGTTCTCTTTTTATTGATTACGTGAATTCTGGTTTGATAGATGGATTAATTCTTTTTGAAGGTACGCACCAGGAATCTCTTCTTAAAGCACTCAAAGACAACGATATACCCGTTGTGCTTGTCGGAGAAGATCCTGGTGAAGTGTACGATTTCTATTCGGTGTCATCAGACAACTATAATGGTGCGAAAATGGCGGCTGAGTATTTGATTTCAAAGGGTTCACACGAAATTTGCTATATCACTGGAACAGGAACAAAGCCCTCAGTTGCCGAAAGACTGAGAGGATATATGGACGCTGTACGCAAACACGGTTTGAAAGCAGTTACCGTTAGTGTTGAAAATACTCTGAGGGGGGGGATGAAAGCCGTTGAACAATTGATTAAAGAACATCCTGGTTTTGATGGCCTTTTTTGCTTTTCAGATCTTATTGCAATTGGAGCTTTAAGAGGACTTAGGAAAAAAGGATTTGATATTCCCAGAGACATTCGTGTTATAGGATTTGACAACATTCATATCTCCGAATATGTGTTTCCATCTTTAACCACCGTTTCTCAGGATATGAGCTTGATGGGTGAAATTGCAGCCAAAACACTCTTGCAAATAATGGGTGAGACAATCCCCGATTCTTTTGAAAAGCACGTGAAACTACCTACACGCTTGATTATTAGAGAAAGCGCATAAATTTTGGAACCTTTAGAAAGGGGAGGTGTATATATGAAAAAAGCGTTGCTTGTTTTTTTGGCAATATGTGTTACCGGTATCATAACGTTTGGAACGACCATCGATTTTATGATGATGAGTGGTTCCGGTGCAAGAGACTTTATTAACGAGGCAGTCCCACTGTTTGAAAAAGAAACGGGCATCAAAGTCAATGTTGAATTTACAAGCTGGGGTGAAGGTTGGACTAAATTAATGGCAATGGTAGCCTCTGGTGAAGGACCTGATGTAACTCAAGTTGGGACAACATGGGTTGGGGCTCTCCAGGCCACCGGGGCATTCACCGACCTTACCTCTCTGGAGAAATATTTCGGTGGAGAAGAGAATTTCCTTGGTGGTCCCTGGAAAACAAGAGGGTATGACAACCGCATGTATGCTGTTCCCTGGTTCGCAGACATAAGAGCTTTAGTGTACAGGAAGGATTTAATGGAAAAATATGACCTTCCGAATCCTCCGAAAACCTGGGGAGATCTCCTGTATTCCGCGATTTTCCTGAAAGAAAAGGGTGAAATGGAATATCCTGTTGGACTTAGAGGAAAGGGCAATGGTCATTACGTAGGAAGCTTTCTTTGGCAGAACAACACGGACATCATTTCTGAAGATGGAAACGAAGTTCTCTTAGATTCTGAAAAGGCTTTTGAATCTGTAAAATTCTGGGCAGACATGCTTGGAAAATACAAAGTAATGTCACCGGGTCTCGCCGATATGGGGCATAATGAAATATGTGTTTCCTTCTTCAATGGAGAAGTTGCATTTATGTATCCAGGCCCCTGGTTTGTTCTAAAGGTAGACCGCAAGGTATCTGAAGATTGGCTAAAGTCCGGTAAAATTGGCATTGCACTTCAACCCGGGAAAAATGAAAATCTAAGAACCGGGTTCGTTGGTGGAAGTGACCTCATGGTATCAGTAGAATCAAAGAAAAAGGAAGCAGCCTTAAAATGGATTAAATTCCTTACGCGACCGGAAATTCAAGCGCTACTTGCTGAAAAAATGTTTGTAGCTCCAACAGTGAAAGCCGCTTATCAAGAACCTTTCTTCCATCAAGAGCCCTACGCCCAAATGTGGGAAGATTTCAAAGTGGTTGGCGATGCCGGAAGTCATTATCCTATTCATCCTGCCTGGGGTGCAATGGAAAGATTTGTTCCACAAATCATCGTTGATATCTTTAGTTCAAATGCAAATGGTAACCTCAATGATGAAAAAATACACACCCTTTTGAAGCAATATAACAGAGAGCTACAAGATGCTCTTGATTCCTACAAATAATCCTATTATATAATTTGCGGATATGAGGGGAGAAACCTCTCCCCTCATATTATCGCTATCGTTTACCAGAGGTGATATGTAGCGATGATATCATTAAATGCGAGAAATACAAGATTTGCGTACAAATTGCTTATGCCAGCGATTATTTTAACTTTCCTTGTGCATATTATTCCCACACTTTGGGGAATTTACATTAGCTTCAGAAAACTGAACATCTATTACATAAGAAATTGGACAGAAGCTCCATTTATTGGGTTCGCAAATTATACAAAAGCCCTGAGTAGCCTTCAAGGAGTGTTCTGGTCTTCGCTTTGCTATACGTTGATTTTTGTAATTGCATCTGTTCTTGGATGCTTTATTTTAGGCATTCTTGGTGCGGTTCTTTTGAACGAGAACTTCAAGGGTAGAAATGTTATAAGAGGCATTTTGCTTATACCTTATATCCTTCCTGGAGTTGTTAGCTTAACAAATCTCAGGTTTATGTTGTTACAGGATTGGGGGATAATCAATTCTATATTGTTGAAAATAGGATTGATAAGTGAGCCCATTCCCTGGTTAACAGGTAAAATGGCTTTGATATCAATAATAATTGGAAATATATGGATTCGCTGGCCACTGTGGTTTATTACGATACTCGCGAGTTTACAGAGTATCCCTGGAGAGCTTTATGAAGCCGCGAAAGTAGATGGTGCTTCAGATTGGCAGGGATTTAGGCGTATTACGCTTCCTTCAATTTCACCAACAATTACTGTTTTAACTGTCCTGACGGCATTATGGTCATTCAATAATTTCACTGTTCCCTTTATTCTCACAGGAGGGTCACCTTCTAAAGAAGCCAATATCCTTTCGTTAAACATCTGGATTAGATCTTTCAAAAATTGGGACTTTGGAATGGGAGCTGCAATGAGTGTTGTTATGATGTTAATCATGCTGGTTCTTATCTTAACCTACCTCAAGCTCACAAAACTGGAGGAAGAACAATGAAGAAGAAAGTGTTGAAAAGGGCGCTTAAAATCACGGGAATAGTTTTTTTGTTGTTATTTGTTCTCTTCCCGTTATATTGGCTTTTGATTTCTTCGCTAAAATATTCTGAAGATATTTACACGATGCACCCAAGTCTTTTTCCAAGCAGGATAAGGCTTTCAAATTATGTTGATATATGGAAAACAGTTCCAATGGCAAAATATTACAAGAACAGCTTGATAGTTTCGGTTTCATCTATGATCCTGGCAACTATCGTGGCAACTTTTGCCGGTTATGCACTCTCAAAGTTCAAATTTCCCGGGAGAAAAACCGTTGGAGTAACCTTTTTGGTTACACAGATGTTTCCTGGCATATTGTTTCTATTACCGTATTATCTGATCTTTATATTCATTAAGAACACATTGGGGATTCCTCTCATTGGTACTTATCCGGGGCTAATAATTACCTATACAGCTTTTGTAGGGCCTTTTGCAATATGGGTTATGCGAGGATATTTCGACACGGTACCATCAGAGCTAAGAGAAGCAGCACTCATAGATGGCTGTGGCAACTTCAGGGCATTTACTAAGATAATTCTCCCGGCAGCCAAGCCAGGAATTGCAACGGTGGCAATTCTATCATTTATGAAATCATGGAACGAGGTTTTATTTGCAACTGTATTGACAAACAATGACACAAGGACTCTACCACTTGGATTATATGAGTTCCAGCAGGAATTTATGACTTCCTGGAATCTGGTAATGGCTGCTGGAGTTGTTATATCCATACCGGTGTTAATTTTCTTCATTTTTCTTCAGAGATACTTTGTATCGGGATTTACAAGCGGTGCAGTAAAAGGATAAACAAAATAGATAGGAGGCGATTCAAATTAAAAAGTGCGTAGTTATCCCTACCTATTGGGGCCCAACAGATGGCAGCGAAGAGATCGTTTTCGACCATCCAACCCCGCTAAACAGCAAAGGTACTCTTGCCAGGTTGTTGGACAATCTTCTGGAGTTTGAGGAAATTAAAAGAGGGGAAATACCCATAAGAATAATTGGAATTGCAAATAGAAAGGATCTCAGAGATAAGGTTGAAGATTTGCTTGAATCCTACCTTAAAGAGTATTCGAACAAAATGGAACTCAAACTGTGCTCCTATTCATGGTTAAACAATTTGAAGAAAAAATTGGGAGAAAGAGAAATCGATAACTTTTTTCCCATTGAGCCAGACAGTTATTCACAGATAAGAAACCTTTGTTTGCTCGCAGCGCTCGAAACCAAAAGCGATATTGGCATCTTTTTAGACGATGATGAACTTCTAACTGATAAAGACTATTTCAATAAATCTGAAGAAGGTATGTATTCACTTGCTGAAGACAACGGCACAATCCTTGGAAAAGCTGGCTATTATAAGCAGGACAGGCAAAACTATTCCAGATTCTGGGAACTCAAATGGTGGCCAAAAGATGTGTCTTTCAATGAAACTTTCGAGCGCTTGATAAGAGAAAAGCCAAGATTTAAAGCCACCATGGTTGCACTTGGTGGAAATATGGTCATCTCAAAAGACGTGATGAAAAGCGTTTGCTTTGACCCATATGTGAATCGCGGAGAAGATATGGACTATGTTTTCAATGCCCGTATGCTTGGATACAGATTCTATTTTGACCCTGAATTATTCATAGAACATTATCCACCCGAAAAGAAAACCCCGGACTGGAAAAAGGCAAGAGAAGATATTTACAGGTTTTTATACTTACGTGAAAAGTATCGAGGGCATTTGCAGAGCGAAAAGGTTCAAAAAATCGCCTTTGAAGAATTTTTGCCATACCCGGGAATTTTCATGCGAGATGACCTCGAAGACAGAATAATAGAACATTCCAGAATGATGGCGATGCGATACCTTTCTGAAAATGACAAAGAAGCCTTCAATGCTTGTATGGAGAATGCAAAGATTCCGTTCCTGTACAAGAAAAATGCCGATATAATCAATGATTTTCTAAAAACAACGAACTCATGGAGAGAAATCACACAGAACATTTGAGGTGAAGACTTTGCGAATATTGATGTTACACTCTGTTCCATTATATGGTTCTGGTAGCGGTACTTATGTCAAAAAGCTTGCAGATGAATTCAGCAAAAAGCACGAAGTTTGTGTAATATACCCCGGACCTCCGGCCAGGGAGAAATTTATTACTCATAATATTGAGATAGATCCGGTTCCGGTTTTCACATCACATCCGACGGAGCTTTCGCGTAGTTTTGTGGATTACGATTCTCAGGAAATAATTCAAATAATTTCGCATTATTTGGGAGAATTGTCAAAGCTACTCGAAAAATTCCAGCCTGATATCATTCACGTACAGCATCTTGGGATCTGGTGCTCCATAGCCGTAATGCTAAAAAGCTTGTTGAATACCCCTGTTGTCGTTACAGCCCACGGTACTGGAATGTTCGTTATAGAAAGAGATGGAAGATTTGAGAGTTTAATTCAAAATTGTATTGAAGGTATAGATCAGATCATAGCGGTTAGCGATAGTTTAAAGAATAAGGTGGTAAATACCTTTCCTTCAGCGGAAGAAAAGAGTATTACCATACCTGGCGGCGTTGATTTATCGAAATATTCAAAGCCTTCAATGTCTAAAGAAAAGTGGAGATCCATGTATAATCTAAAAAACAAAGTGATTCTCTATGTTGGGCGCCTTATTGAAGAAAAGGGAGTGCAGCATTTGATAAATATCGCTTCTGACTTTCCGGAAGCGACAGTGGTGATTAGTGGTTCCGGGAACTATGAGAAAACCTTGAAAAAAATGGCTGCTGATAAGGAAAACGTACTTATTCTTCCGCATCTGAAAGACAAAATCGTCGATTTCTTTATCCACAGTGATGTATTGTGCGTACCATCAATATGGGAAGAAGCACTTGGGCTTGTTATATTAGAAGCTATGGCATCCGGTACTCCAGTAGTGGCATCAAATATTGGCGGTATTCCAACCGCTATAAAAGACGGAGAAACTGGCTTGCTTTTCGAGCCGGGGAATGAAGAGGACATGAAGGATAATATAAAAAAGTTACTTGAAAATCCTGAGCTGTCTGAGACACTTTCAAAAAATGCGTTGGAAACAGTTAAAAGAAACTTCGCGTGGGAGTCGATAGCAGAGAAGCTTTTAAGAGTCTTCGAAAAACTCATTTGAATCTTTCAAAAAGCTGAACAGGCCCTTTTGGGCCTGTTCAATTTTCAAAATAAGTGCTTTACTGCTCGGGGAAAACCCTCATTGGGGTTGAGACAGCCACTACTCTTTCATTTCTCTGAAATACAACTTCTATATAAGCTGCTGTGTATCCTTTGATAGTGAGTACAGCAGCCATGTTTTCAGATTTTCCAAGAGGTATGTAATCAAATCTCGCATTCCGAAAGTCCCTTATCTGTGAATTTGCAAAAAACAACCTGACTTCGGATACCTTCCAATCTTTGGGTTTGATGGAAATATCTATATGGATTTCCGTTTCCGATGCGGTTGTTGAATACGTTGCCAGGACTTCAGGCAGCGATACTCCTTCATCGAGATTGGCAAAAAGAGCTCCTATTGCCTGCACCGTTCGGGAAATTTCAGCACCATGCCCCATGTTTGGAGCATAAACCATTCCCTTTTCGCCCGGGAGTCCATCAAAATATAGCGTTGCGGCATCAGCAGGCCAATAAGGATCATTTGTCCCGACGATAATGAGTTTCGGTATATTCAACTCTTCTCTATAAGCATAGGGGTCGATATACTGCAAAAGAGCAATCCTTCTGGGATCTTCCAGATCACTTAAAATACCAGTATTAACATATTCTGCTATAGATTCACTGTAAGCCCCCCAAAATTCAAGTTGATGCTTCATCTGCTCTTTGATATTCAAATTGTCAAAAACTATGGGAGCTATGGCATTAACCCGGCTGTCACAGGCGGCAGTAAGCCATGTTGTCCAACCTCTCTTGGAAGCGCCAGACAATATAAAACCTTCTATTTCAAAACCTTCTTTCTTTGCGTAATCTGTTAACATATTCATCGCAGTGATTGTACTTCTCACCATTGGTAGAAGCAAAGGCCATTCGTAATCGTCAGTTTCAAGAAATTTCGAGAAGGTGTAAGCTATGAGCCAATCTTCTCTATAACCATTGAAAAGAGGCTGGTTTGGTATGTCGTACAAAATTGCCACATAGGCTCCATTCTGTATCGCTATTGTGTTGAAAAATTCAAAAAGCCTGTTATCGATCTTGTAATCACCGGTTATGAATAACAGAGCGTGTTTTGACCTGAGATTGTCTGGCTTTATTATGAGCAGGTGATTTTTCCAGCTAACCCCTTTCCAATTGAAAGCTTTGAAAGAAAACACACCAAAGCTTGAAGATTCTGAACCAGGCGGAATAACAACCTCAAAATCCGCTTCTTCGAGTGTTTTTGGAAGTTCATCGCGAGCAAGGTAATTCATTATGCTGACCCCCAAAATTACGGAAAGACCGAATGAAAATATGAAAAGCAAGCAAAGCATTCTTTTCACAACCATCCCTCCCCAAAAGGTTATACATCGAATGAAATTCCAAAGTCAATGATTTTCTCCATAGATTTTTTTAATTTGGAACTCATTGTGTTAGGATTAAACTGTCAGGCGGAGCTGATAAAATGAGAAGATGGCTGATAAGACGCATTATTAAGGCCTCAGGCCTTCACTCCGGGTACAGAATTCCCTGGAATTGGAAACTCGGAGCGAGTCTTTACGGCAAAGAAAGCTTCAAAAAAACTTACAGGGAAGAAGCCTTCAAATTTATTCTGCGGGAAGCGCACCAGAATTCGAAGTTTTATCGTGACCATCTTGAAAGATACAACTTCAAAAGCATTAAAACCCCTGAAGACCTTGGTGATTTTTTCACCTATCCCGAACAGTTGGAAAGCTATCCTGAAGACTTCATCTGTCAAAAGCCCGACATTTACTTTGAAACTTCCGGCAGTTCGGGAAAACCAAAGAGAGTCGGATTCACATATGAAGACTTTCTTCTTTTAGCCTTTTCCACAGCTCAGGGCTTTGAAAAAATGGGCATGGAAAAGAATGACCTTTACCTTAACGCCTACAGCTACGGAATCTGGGTTCCGGGTTTGATCATTCAAAATGCCCTTGGAATGCTTGGTGTTCCCGCAATCCCTGTGGGCCATCAGAAACCGGAAGTTATTTTTGAAAAGATCTTAACTTACAAGCCTTCAATAGTCGGAATATTGCCATCATCGTTGATCATAATAACAAAACTCGCCAAAGAGTATAATGGTGAACTTCCGAAGATCAGCTGGTTTCTAACAGGGGCACAACATATTCCTGCAAAAACAAAAGAATGGATTAAAAGCATATGGAATGCGGACGTTATCAACGGTTATGGTGCCACAGAATTCGGCGGGACTTTTGCAGTAGAGTGCGAAGAAGGAAAAGGCTATCACTTCAACGACCTCATGTTCTGGGTTGAAATAGTAGATCCAGATCAAAGGGGATATGGAGAGCTCGCCGTAACAACGCTCGCATTTAAATGTATGCCGCTGATTAGATACAGAATAGGGGACATAACGAGATTCGTACACGATAGCTGCAATTGTTCTTTAGGCACTGAAAAGATAGACTATATCCTCGGCAGGAAAGATGATATGTTCAAAGCAGCTGGAAATAACCTTTACCCCGGATACTTCTCAAAAGCAGTGGTTGAAGGCGTGTTCCTTGGCGTGGAAATTGATACCAGGGAAGGTGTTGACTGTATAAAAATACGGGTTACAGAAGGTTCAAAAATCGATTTGAAAAAGCTTGATACTTTCATCCTGGATACTATCGAAAAAGGCGAAATCATAGTTGAAACAAAATTTGAATCTCTCGATTCCCGCATCAGAAGGAAGATTCCCAAACTAATTGACCTAAGGCCACGGTAAATGGTATATACTATACCACAAAGGGAACATCTGTAAAACAAAACCGAAGTTCCTAAAACTGATAATTCAGAAAATTTCATGAGCTCAAAAACAAACAAGCTCAAGTAAGGGTGTGGGGCATGGACTCAAAAAATATAGGCGTATGTGTAGGGTCGAGTAGTATTTCATATTATGACGGGATTAAAGGAGAGAACATTTCTCACCATGGCAATCCCACGGAAATTTTGAAAGAACTGATACCCCGTTTTCTGAAGGATGGAAATGTTATCGTCACCGGCAGGAAAGCCAAAAAGATGGTCCGGCTTTCTCAAATACCCGAAGTTGAGGCGACAGAAGTTGCGTACGATGTATTAAAAGACAAACACGGTGTTGTAGATGGCATTGTAAGCGCCGGTGGTGAAAACTTCATGCTCTACAAGCTCAATAAAAAAGGCTCGATAGTAGAAATATACACTGGCAACAAATGTGCATCCGGTACAGGTGAATTCTTTTTGCAACAGCTGAAGAGGATGGGCGTGTCCCTGGACTTTGCCAATTCAATAAATGCTGATGAGGCTTATGAACTCTCATCCAGATGTACTGTCTTCTGCAAAAGCGACTGTACACATGCACTCAACAAATGCGTGCCGAAGGAATTGATTTTGAACGGTCTTGGAAAAGTCATGGCAGAGAAAATAATGGAACTCGTTCACAAAAGCGGTGTGAAGAGAATCATGCTTGTTGGTGGAACCGCGAGAAACAAAGTGATGATTAAATATCTCCAGAAAAAAGTCGATTTAGTAATCCCGGATGAAGCTCTCTTTTTTGAAGCTTTTGGTGCACATATATGGGGAAAAAGGAACGGTGCATCTATTTTCGAAGTTCCGGATGAAATCTTCGTGGAAAGCCCATCGAGTTTTTCCAGCCATGAACCTTTGAATAAATTCCTTAGCATGGTTGAATTCAAAAAAATGAACTTTAAAGAAGCACAAGATGGCGATGAATGTATCCTTGGAGTGGATGTGGGCTCGACAACCACCAAAGCAGTCCTGGTCAGGTTGAAAGATAACTCGATACTTACAGGCTCATATTTGAGAACTCTGGGAGATCCAATCAAGGCGGCAAGGAATTGCTATAACGAACTCATTGAGCAGTTGAATGGAATTGATCTCAGAATTGTTGGAGTGGGAATCACCGGGTCAGGGCGTAAGATAGTTGGCTTGCACGCGCAAACCAACGCGGTTTACAACGAGATAACAGCTCACGCCAGAGCCGCTGCTTATTTTGATTCTGAAGTGGATACGATATTTGAAATTGGGGGGCAGGATGCTAAATACACTTACCTCGTGAATCGCGTCCCCACAGATTACAGTATGAACGAAGCTTGTTCAGCGGGAACGGGCTCATTCCTGGAAGAAGCTACCAAAGAGTCTTTAGAGGTGCACTATAAGGATATAGGGGATCTGGCCCTTAAAAGTAAAAAGCCTCCGAATTTCAGCGACCAGTGCGCAGCTTTCATAAGTAGTGATGTCAAAACTGCCATTCACGAGGGTTTATCTAAAGAAGACATATGCGCCGGGCTAGTCTATTCAATATGTATGAATTACCTGAACAGGGTAAAAGGCAACAGGCCTGTGGGAAAGAAAATCATCATGCAAGGGGGAGTGTGTTATAACCGAGCAGTCCCCGTTGCAATGGCTGCGCTAACCGGCAGAAAAATCGTAATACCACCTCACCCCGGGTTGATGGGCGCATATGGGGTCGCGCTGATAGTGAAAGAATACATAGAGCAGGGATTCTTAGAAGCATCGGATTTCGACCTTCGTGAACTCGCGAATAGAGAAGTCCAGTACAAAGGAACCTTCATCTGTCCAGGTGGTGAAAATAACTGCGATAGAAAATGTGAGATAAGAATCATTGAGATAAATGGCAAGAGATTTCCCTTTGGCGGAGCTTGTAATCGTTATGAGAACATAGTCAGACATGTAGTAACAAATACTCAGGAATACGATTATGTCAAAAGAAGAGAAGAGCTCATTTTCAATATGAAGGGAAATTCCGGAGAGAGGACCATTGGAGTCAGCAGGTCATTGGCCATGACCACATTGTTTCCCCTGTTTTATCGCTTTTTCAAAAATCTCGGGTTCAAAGTCGTGATTCCAGAAGTTTCGGATAAAAGAGGTTGGGATCTGAAAAACTCGGAATTCTGCTTCCCTGTCGAGATGGCACACGGTTATATGTACGATCTTCTTTCGAAAAACCCTGATTATATCTTTCTCCCAAGGATAAGGGGAATAAGGGTAGAAAATTCCCGAAACTACAACGTTTTTTGCCCCTTCGTGCAGAGTGAACCCGATTATCTCAAATCTGCATTTCCGGATCTTGAATCCCGAAATCTTCTGGAAATAAACCTCGACTTTTCAAATGGATATGAAAACGAAGTCGAAAACTTTGAGAAAATTGCCGAAAAGCTCGGAATGAAAAGTGAGGAGGGTAAAAACGCCTATCTTAAAAGCTTAGAAAACTTTGAAGAACTGAAAAGCAGGATGAAAAAAACAGGAGAAAGTTTCCTGAAAAAACTGGAAAATGAAGAATTCGGTATAGCGCTTTTCGGAAGGTCCTACAACGCTTTTACCTCACATGCCAACATGGGAATTCCCGACAAATTCGCTTCCAGGGGGATACCGATAATAAACTTCGATGCTTTGCCATACGAAGGCGAAGAAGGATACAAAAACATGTACTGGACATGGGGAGAGATGATAACAAAAGCCGCAAGATATGTGAAAAAACATCCGAAGCTTTTTGCCGTATATATCACAAATTTCAGTTGTGGACCCGATTCTTTTATAATTTCCTACTTCAGG
>Ga0190359_1001237_pt1 | contig 16314 bp, 9 predicted proteins | sample 48721823_MG_FD_161269 | JGI IMG/M metagenome (GOLD analysis project Ga0190359, IMG submission 161269) | Hydrothermal vent microbial mat bacterial communities from Southern Trench, Guaymas Basin, Mexico - 4872-18-2-3_MG | ecosystem: Environmental > Aquatic > Marine > Hydrothermal vents > Microbial... | reverse complement strand
TCCTCTCTGCCCCCAGGTCTTGACGTATCGGATCGGCGTATAATATTCCCATACTGCCCATTTAATATTTGCGTCCCCCATGCCTTTACCGTGCATCCGACGTCTTACGAGATGGTAGTACAGCACACATCGGCCCGAATTCCCCGGTTCGAACAGAAATACTTAAATATAAAAGGTATTATGCACGTCATCGTCTTGACCGTATCGGGTAGCGGGAATGGTAATTCTGGGTCCGTAGCTCAGCTAGGTAGGATGCCCGGTCTTCTCAGAGGCCGCCTTCCCTAGAAAGAGCGTCTGGCTTTTAACCAGATGGCCGGGGGTTCGAATCCCCTCGGACCCGCCAACCTCTCCTGATGCGTGAAAAACGACCCGCCGCCCCAGGAGGACCAACGATGCCCAGGTTCAACGTAATGGAGAACTACCTCGTTCCCAGACACAGTATAATGAAGGAGGAGGAGGTAGAAGAGCTTTTGAAGAGGTACAGGATAGACCGTATCCAGCTGCCTCAGATTTTGACTGCGGATCCATGTGCCAAGGCTCTCGGTGCCCAGCCGGGAATGGTGCTCAAGATTGAGAGGGAGAGTCCGACTGCAGGAGCCTCGATCTACTACAGGCTGGTCGTTGACGAAAGAACCGGTATCTGAGGAGGGCCCTGCATGTCATCCGCATACCATCATGAGATATCCATATACATGGACCCACGATCGAAAGAGGTGTTCAATTGAAAGAGGTTGTAGAGGCTTTCTTCAGGAGTCGTAACATCATAAACCATCAGCTTGCGTCGTTCAACGATTTTCTTCCCACCCATGACAATCCGAAATCCAGGATGCAGAGAATAATTGACTCCATCCGGATAGGAGAGGTCGAGAACGAGAGGGGATTGATCAGACTCGATGTTGACAAACTGGACGAGGAATCGATAGATATCAAACTGGGTCGGATCTCGGTCGGAACACCCATCGTCAAGGAGGCGAACGGCGCAACCCACGAACTGACCCCCATGGAGGCCAGATTGAGGGACCTCACCTATTCCGCACCCATCCTCCTCGAGTTCACGATCATCGAGAACGGCATAGACAGGGAACCGGAGAAGGTGAAGATAGGCGATCTTCCCATCATGGTGAAGTCGAAAAGATGCAATCTCCACAAGGAGATGATGAGCCAGGACCGGAACCTGACGGAGGATCAGTACTACAGGAAACTCCAGGAGATGGGGGAGGATCCCCTGGATCCGGGCGGTTACTTCATAATCAACGGGACCGAGCGGTCCCTCATATCCCTCGAGGACCTCTCACCCAACAGGGTGCTCGTGGAATGGGAGGAGAAGTACGGGACGCCCATGGCGGTGGCGAAAGTGTTCTCCCAGAGGGAGGGTTTCAGGGCGCTCACCTCGGTGGAGCTCAAGAAGGACGGCATGCTGATGGTATCCGTTCCCGCGGCTCCCACACAGATCCCTCTCGTCATACTCATGAAAGCGCTTGGCATGGATGCGGACGAGGATATCGCGAAGGCCATCGTCTCGGACGAGAAGATGAACAATGTCATCTACGCAAACCTCGAGGAATGCTCCGCCACCCATAATGTAAATACAATAGAGGACGCTCTCAACTACCTGGAAAAGAAGTTCGCCACGGGACAGGCCAAGGAATTCAGGGAGAAGAAGGTGGAATCCATCATAGACAAATCACTTCTCCCGCATCTCGGGGACCACAGGGATCACCGCATCAAGAAATCCATCTACCTGGGAAGAATAGCAAGATCCGTTCTCGAGCTGAAGCTGGGACAGAGGGACCCCGATGACAAGGACCATTACGCCAACAAGAGGATATCCCTTGCAGGAGACCTCATGGAGGACCTCTTCCGGGTGGCTTTCACATCACTCATGAAGGACCTCAAATACCAGCTCGAGAGAACGATATCGAGGAAGAGGAAGCTCAGAGTGGGCTCCTCCATAAGGCCCGATGTTCTTTCCCAGAGAATCGTCCATGCACTGGCAACGGGGAACTGGGTCGGAGGAAGGGATGGTGTATCCCAGCTGCTCGACAGAACATGCAACATGTCCACCATATCCCATCTCAGAAGGATAACCTCGCCCCTCACAAGGTCCCAGCCGCATTTCGAGGCAAGGGACCTTCATCCCACACAGTGGGGAAGGCTGTGTCCGAACGAGACACCCGAAGGCCAGAACTGCGGTCTCGTGAAGAATCTGGCACTCATAGTCGACGTGTCGGAGGGATATGACGACAGGAAACTCGAATCCACCCTGTTCGATATGGGCGTCAGAAGAATAGAGAAGGAACTGACCGACGAGGCCAGGGTATACCTCAACGGGAACCTCATCGGAATCCATCACGATCCCGAGGGCCTCATCGAGGCAATCCGCAAGAGAAGACGGCAGGGGTTCCTTGCCATGCCCCAGGAGAAATCCCACGAGATCAACGTCAGATTCAACAGACAGGTGAACTCTGTCATAATCAACTGCGACGAGGGGAGGGTCAGGAGACCTCTCTTCGTGCTGGAGAACGGCCAGCACAAGCTCACCGACAGGATGAGGGCATCCCTGAAGGAGGGCAAGATAACATGGGAGGATCTGGTCCAGCAGGGCATAATCGAATGGATAGATGCCGAGGAGGAAGAGGATCTGTACATCGCCCTGGACGAGGATTCGCTCGACGGTGAACACACACATATGGAGATCGACCCCCTCGTGATACTCGGCACCTGTGCGGGTCTTGTCTGCTATCCCCATCACAATTCATCACCGAGGATCACGATGGGAGCCGGGATGGCAAAGCAGTCCCTCGGACTCGGAGCGGCGAACTTCAGGATCAGGTGCGACACAAGGGGTCACCTTCTCCATTACCCGCAGAAACCTCTTGTTCAGACGAAGACCATGGACTTCGTCAATTACAATCGGCGTCCCGGAGGCCAGAACTTCGTAGTGGCAGTGATGTCCTACCAGGGATACAACATGGAGGATGCGCTAATACTCAACAGGGCCTCCATCGACAGGGGGCTCGGACGCTCCACCTTCATAAGGTCATATCCCGTCGAGGAGAGGAGGTATCCGGGGGGACAGGAGGACAGGATAGAGATACCGGACCCCGAGGTGATGGGGGCAAGGACGGAGGAAGCCTACACGAACCTTGACGAGGATGGCATAATCTCCCCGGAGTTCGAGGTTGCCGGAAAGGATGTTCTCATCGGAAGAACATCCCCTCCAAGGTTCCTCGAGGAGCACACGGATTTCCTGACACCCAGAAGGAGAAGGGAGACATCCCTGACGGTGAGACCGAGGGAGTCGGGATACGTGGACACGGTCATGATAACCGAATCCGAGAATGGGCTGAGGCTCGTGAAGGTCACCGTCAGGTCGGAGAAGGTACCGGAGATAGGTGACAAGTTCGCGTCAAGACACGGGCAGAAGGGTGTAATCGGCTACATAGCGGACCCGGAGGATATGCCGTTCAACGAGATGGGCATCCCCCCGGACCTGGTCACCAACCCCCACGCCATACCCTCCCGTATGACCGTGGCCCATGTTCTAGAGATGATCGGAGGTAAGGCCGGATCGATGAACGGGAGGTTCATTGACGGAACGGCATTCTCGGGGGAGAAGGAGGAAAAACTCAGGCGGGAACTGATGGAACTTGGCTTCAAACATACCGGAAAGGAGACAATGTACGATCCGTTCACGGGGAGACGCCTCAGGGTCGATGTTTTCAAGGGAGTGATATACTACCAGAAGCTCCATCACATGGTTTCCGGGAAGATGCACGTCAGATCAAGGGGTCCCGTGCAGATCCTCACGAGGCAGCCTACAGAGGGGCGGTCAAGACAGGGCGGTCTCAGGTTCGGAGAGATGGAGAGGGACTGCCTGATAGCCCACGGTGTCTCCATGGTCATCAAGGACAGGCTCCTGGATGAATCCGACGGGACACTGGAATACGTTTGCGGAAATCCGAAATGCGGCAATGTAGCCATGCTGGACAAGAGGGGCATCCTCAGATGTCCCGTATGCGGCGAGACCGGGAACATTCATCCCGTGCAGACGAGCTATGCCTTCAAACTGCTCATGGACGAACTGAAATCGATGTGTGTCGCTATGAGATTGAATCTGGAGGATCTGAGGTAAGGAGGTGTCAAGATGGTTTCCTACCAGTATATACCGAAAAAGATTGGCAAGATCCAGTTCGCCCTGCTTTCCCCGGACGAGATCAGGAAGATGTCCGCAACCAAGATAATCACTGCGGATACCTACGATGACGACGGCTTTCCCATCGACATGGGTCTGATGGATCCGAGACTCGGTGTCATCGAACCCGGTCTGAAATGCAAGACATGCGGCAAGAAGGTCGATGAATGCCCGGGTCATTTCGGCCACATTGATCTGGCCATGCCCGTCATTCACGAGGGTTATACAAAGATGATCAAGGAGATCCTCTCCGCGACATGCAGGGTTTGCGGAAGGGTCAAACTTCCCACGGAGAGAATGAACTACTACAACGAGAAGATCGCGGAGATCGGCGATATCTCCTCGACACCCTTCCAGTACATCTCCCTGGCAAGCACGATAAGGTCCGAGGCCATTGGCATATCCCAGTGCCCCCACCCGGACTGCGGGGAGATGTCCAAGAACATCTCCCTGGACAAACCGACCACATACAGGGAAGAGGGACACAAGCTCACACCGAAGGAGATCAGGGAGAGGCTCGAGAAGATACCCTCGGACCAGCTCCTGCTTCTCGGGTTGAATCCAGAGGTCTCGAGACCGGAATGGATGATACTAACCTCCCTCCCCGTTCCACCGGTCACGGTGAGACCGTCCATAACTCTCGAATCCGGTGACAGGTCCGAGGATGACCTCACCCACAAGCTCGTGGACGTCCTGAGGATCAACCAGAGGCTTCAGGAGAACAGGGACTCGGGAGCTCCCCAGCTCATCGTGGAGGACCTGTGGGAGCTGCTCCAGTATCACGTGACCACCTATTTCGACAACCAGACATCGGGAATACCTCCTGCAAGACACAGGTCCGGGAGGCCGCTCAAGACTCTTGCCCAGAGGTTGAAGGGAAAGGAGGGAAGATTCAGGTCCAACCTTTCGGGAAAGAGGGTCAATTTCTCCGCCCGAACCGTCATATCACCGGATCCGTACATCTCCATCAACGAGGTCGGTGTCCCCCTGGCCATCGCCATGGAATTGACCGTTCCCATGAGGGTGAACGAGTTCAACTTCGATATAGCAAGGAAGTTCGTGGAGAGGGGCTCGGAGGTCCATCCGGGAGCCAATTACATCATAAGACCAGACGGCCAGAGACTGCGTCTTACAGAGAGGAACAAGGAGACCCTTCTGGAAAAGCTCCAGGTGGGATACATCGTTGAGAGGCATCTCATGGATGGCGACATTGTCCTGTTCAACAGGCAGCCGTCCCTGCACAGAATGTCCATGATGGCCCACGAGGTGAGGGTGATGGATGGGAAGACGTTCCGGCTCAACCTTCCCGACTGTCCCCCCTACAACGCGGATTTCGACGGGGACGAGATGAACCTTCACTGTCTCCAGGGAGAGGAGGCAAGGGCCGAGGCGAAGATCATAATGAGGGTTCAGGAGCACATACTGTCTCCCAGGTTCGGCGGTCCTGTCATCGGTGCGATACATGACCATATCTCCGGAACCTTCATGCTGACCCACCACAACCCGCTGTTCACCAAGGAGGAAGCCTACCACATACTGTCAAGGACCTCCTTCAGGGGCTCCCTGCCGGAGCCGGACCACGTGGATGAGAACGGAAACGAATTCTGGGGAGGAAAGACCATCTTCTCCCAGATACTTCCCCCGGATCTTCATATGGAGTACCATTCAGCCGTATATACAGGGGATGAGAACGCCGAGGAAGAGGACAGCATCGTAAGGATAGAACCGGACGAGGAGGGGAGGTCCCTGCTCAAAAGCGGCCCCATAGACGAGAGGTCCATCGGCGCCTTCAAGGGAAAGCTTCTTGAGAAGATAGTAAGGGACTACGGTTCGGATGCCGGAAGGCAGTTCCTGGATGATGCCACAAGGGTGGGGATCACGGCGATCACACTCATGGGATTCTCCACGGGTATCGACGAGGAGGACATTCCGGACGAGGCGAAACTGAGGATCCAGGAAACCCTGAACGAGGCCGAAGCGAAGGTGGACGATTATGTCAACAAGTTCAATTCGGGCTATCTGGAGCCCCTCCCGGGGCGCTCCCTCAAAGAGACCCTTGAGGTGGAAGCCATGAGAACACTGGGCAGGGCCAGGGATCAGGCCGGACAGATAGCATCACGGTACCTTGGTCTGAAGAATTCCGCTGTCATAATGGCAAGGTCCGGTGCAAGAGGTTCGATGCTCAATCTATCCCAGATGTCCGGTTCCATCGGACAGCAGGCCGTGAGAGGTGAGAGGATACAGAGAGGATACCAGGGAAGGACCCTTCCACACTTCAAGAGGATGGACCTCGGTGCCGCGGCCAAGGGGTTCGTGAAATCGTGCTACAAGAGCGGTCTCAACCCCACGGAATACTTCTTCCACTCCATGGGAGGAAGGGAAGGTCTTGTGGATACAGCCGTCAGGACATCCAGGTCCGGTTACATGCAGAGGAGGCTCATCAACGCCCTGGAAGACCTCAAGGTCCTGCCCGACCGGACCGTCAGGAACACCTCGGGCATCATCATCCAGTTCAGATACGGTGAGGACGGCATTGACCCCTCAAGGTCGGCACGGTCGGATCCGATCGACTATGATGACATAATAAGGACCGCCATAAGGGAGGTGAGCTGATGGTTGAGAGAAATGTTGCTATCCGGAATAAGAAGGATCTCATACATTTCCTTCTATCGAGGGACCTCCCCGAGGAAGGGGTCCTGAAGCTGCTGGGTCCGAGATCGGAATTCGCACTTGATGAGATCCTCTCGATGGGGCCAACACAGCTCGAGAGGATAACCGGGATATCGGGGAAACGATTCAAGAGGGCCTTTGCATGGGTGAAGGTGGAAGGCGAGGAAGCTCCGGTCGAACACGAGGAGGCCGCCCCTCCCGGCCCCGAGGAAAAGAAGAAAGAGAAGGCGGGCAAGGCCGTTTCGGGTGAAAAGGAAGAGAAGAAACAGAAGAAGGAAATGGGTTTCATCTGGACCGCTCCCACAAAGGAATCGGTCGAGGAGGCCGCAAAGATCCTGAAGAAGAAAAAGAAAGTGGTCTGGCCCTGCAAGTTCTACGTGAATCTCAAACGGTTCGAACTCCCCATTGTGGGTTTCATCTACGTGAAATCGGATGCAGTGACATACAAGGTGAGGATAACACATATCGAAACGGGCAAGGAGCCCGTACCCGTCCCCAAGGGCCAGGCATCCGCCATACCCGAGAGTCTTTCGGCAATAGTTCCGGATGGTTCGGCACTGGCATATCTTACGGTGGAGAACATAGAGGAGCTGCCTGTACCGCTGCCCCTGTCGGCCTTCACGACCGTCAACAATACCTCGGTCAAGAGTGCGAGACAGTACACACTGATATGGGTGGAGGATATTGAGGAGCTGCAGAGAAAAAAGGAAGCTCCGAAGGAGGAGAAGAAGCCCAAGGAGGAGAAGGGGAAGAAGAAGGTCGTCGAGGAGATCCTCGTGGAGCAGTTCAAACCCCTGAAGGAGGAGATGGTCCTTGATTCCGTGAAGAAGGCCAAATACAAATTCAATGACGAGTTCATATACTTCCTGTCGGAACTGGCCATGAGGGAGGGATGGGACAGGAAGAAAGTGGATGCCGCGGTCAGGAACATGGTCAGGCTCATGGAACATTTCAACAAGGTGGATAAGGAGGACCTGGTGAAACATCTGCCTGCCAGAATGGTCTTCGACCTTTCGGAAAGGATAGAGAAGATGAACGTGAAGGACAGATATCTCCCCCGGATCTGCGAGATGTCCCTCGAAAATTACAAGAAGAACCTGGTGGACCCCCATGAATCCGTGGGTATCGTGGCAGCTCAATCCATCGGAGAACCCGGAACACAGATGACCATGAGGACATTCCACTATGCCGGCGTGGCCGAGATAAACGTCACACTCGGTCTTCCGAGATTGATAGAGATCGTGGATGCGAGGAAGCTTCCCTCAACCCCGATGATGGAGATCCATCTCAAGGATCCGGAAATGGAACTCGACAGGATCAAGAGCTTCGTGAACAGCAACATAGAACTGACCCGGGTCTCCGATGTGGCGGACACGGAGGTGGATCTGGCAAGGATGACCATCACCATCAAACCGCGCCATAAAGTTATGGCAAAGAAGGACCTTGACATGGAGACCCTCATCAAGAGGATAAAGGAGACCAACAAGAAGATCAAGGAGAACCAGATCGAGAGGGAGGATGATAGGTTCATGATAAACTTCATGGGCCAGAAGAAGATGAATTTCAAGACAATCCTCAACATGTGGGAATCCATAAAGAAGTCCAAGATCAAGGGTATCGATGAGATCAAGAGGGTCATCATCCGCCGGGAGACCAATGAATTCGTGCTCTATACCGAGGGTTCATCCCTGAAGAAGATACTGGAGCTCCCGGAGGTGGATGTTTCAAGGACCTCCACCAACAGCATCATCGAGATCGCATCCGTTCTGGGAGTGGAGGCGGCAAGGAGGTCGATCTTCGAAGAGGCAAGGAAGACACTGTCGGAGCAGGGGCTCACCGTTGACTCAAGACATCTGATGCTGGTCTCCGACGTGATGACCGTCGGAGGTTCGGTGAGGGCCATAGGAAGACACGGAGTTTCAGGTGAGAAATCCTCAGTGCTTGCAAGGGCCGCCTTCGAGATAACATCGAACCATCTGCTTACTGCCGGGATCACGGGAGAGGTGGAACCCCTCGCCGGAGTGGCCGAGAACATCATAGTCGGGCAGCCCATCACCCTGGGAACGGGAGCCGTGGAGCTGATATACAAACCGGTTGATCTGAAGAAGAAATAGGAGGGACCATTATGGATATCAAGAGAGCATTGAGAAGTGTCCATGAAAGCGGCAAGGTGACCGTTGGGATAAGGGAGACACTCAAACAGCTTGACAAGAAGAAAGTGAAACTCGTGATAGTTGCAAGCAACTGTCCCGAGGAGGATCTCGAGAGGATCAGGTCATTCTCGGTCCCGCTCTATTCATACACGGGAACCAATCAGGAACTCGGTGCGGCAAGCGGGAAACCGTTCTCCATTTCCACCCTCGGGGTCATAGATGCGGGGAAGTCCGATATACTGGCACTCAAGGGGGAATCCTGAATAAAAAGAAACACTGCGGTCACTGACATGGCGGAAAATCTGACAACCTTTTTATATAAACATTCATTTAAGGAGAAATAAGTTTATATATAGATGTGCCAAAGTGTCCGCACCTGCAAGGGGGAATAAAAATGAAATCCATCATAAAGGGAGTCCTGGAACGTGAAGAGAGAAAGGCAAGGGGAGAAGCACCCCCGCAAGTCCAGAGCCCGTCCTCCTCCGGGGGCGGTTTTGCGGCAAGACTCCAGAAGGAAGCTCCTGTCCAGACAATGGAAAAGGTACCTGTCGAGACATCCCAGGTCGGAGCCAATCCCGAGGACGAGGAGCTGCGAAGGGTTCTTGCCAGCCTCAGGACGAGCATCAAGATAGTCGGATGCGGCGGAGCCGGCTGCAATACCATCAACCGGATAGTCGAGGAGGGCATCGTCGGAGCAGACATCTTCGCACTCAACACCGATGCACAGCATCTCCTCACGATTCACTCCCCGCACAAGATACTCATCGGCAGACGATCCACCAGGGGACTTGGCGCGGGTTCCGTTCCCCAGATAGGCGGGGAAGCCGCAAGGGAGGCCGAGGACGAGATAAGGACATCCCTGATGGGAGCCGATATAGTGTTCGTAACCTGCGGTCTCGGAGGCGGCACCGGCACGGGTTCCGCTCCGGAAGTGGCAAGGATCGCAAAGGAGCTCGGAGCACTCACGATAGCCATCGTTACCCAGCCCTTCACGGCCGAGGGTGTCGTGAGGATGCAGAATGCGGAATACGGGCTTGACAAACTTCAGGAGAACACTGACACGGTCATCGTTATCCCCAACGACAAACTGCTGGAGATAGTTCCGAGACTTCCCCTCAACGCCGCATTCAAGGTTGCCGATGAGATACTGATGAGGTCCATCAAGGGTATAACCGAGATCATCACCAAGGTGGGTCTGGTGAACCTCGACTTTGCCGATCTGAAGACCATAATGAAGGGTGGCGGGGTTGCCATGATAGGCATAGGGGAATCCGATGACGACGACAGGGCCATGAAGGCTGTCAATGCCGCACTGGATTCACCCCTTCTGGAGGTCGATATCGGGGATGCCACGGGAGCTTTGATAAACGTCAGCGGCGGTGAATCCATGACGGTCTCCGAAGCGGAGCTCGTCGCGGAGGAGATCCACAAGAGGGTCAATCCCATGGCAAGGATAATCTGGGGGGCCCAGATAGATCCGGAGCTGAGGGATACGATAAGGGTCATGCTGGTGATCACCGGTGTCAAATCAAAGCAGATCTTCGGGAAATCCCTGAAAAAGACCGGAGAGGCCCGGTTCGGAATCGATTTCATCAGGTGATGAAGAGATGGATATTTTGAAAAAGACCTGGGCCTGGACCTGGGAGCGAAGCCAGAAAGGGCAGAGGTGGATAGAGTTCAGGATCAAGACCACCGGGAAGGGTAAATACGGCCGTGTCCTGAAGATGTCAAGGAAGCCAACAAGCGACGAATATTCCAAGACGCTCATCATTTCCGGCCTTGGTATCGTTCTCATAGGCGGCATAGGTTTCGTTATCTTTCTCATATGGAGATATTTCGCGGATGTTGCATCATGGATATTCAACATCTGATCTCGCTTTCAGGTAGGTGATCAATTGTCCGAAGAAGAGAAGGTGGGGGAGGAAGAAGAGGTTTCGTTCCCCTATACGATATTTGCGATAAAGACCGCTCTGGGTCACGAGAAGGCAGTGGCGGAGAACCTGGGTCTGAAAGCCAGGAGGAAAGGTGCCCACATCCTCTCCGTCATAGCACCGACCAAACTGAGAGGTTATGTGCTGGTAGAGGGTGAGAAGAACGAGAAGGCCATCGAGGAGCTTCTCAAGGGCATGCAGTACGTCCGGGGTATGGTGGGAGGGGAGAGGGACATCTCCCTCGAGGAGATAGAGCATTACCTTGCTCCGAAACCCGTGGTTGCGGATATCACGGAGGGTGACATCGTCGAGATAATCAACGGACCCTTCAAGGGTGAAAAGGCCAGGGTGAAGCAGATAGATACCGCCAAGGAGGAGATAACCGTGGAGCTCTTCGAGGCCATGGTCTCCATTCCGGTCACGATCAAGGGAGATGCCGTGAGGGTCCTTGAAAGGGAAGAGAACCGGTAGATGCCACGATCCGTACACCCGATGACTTGTTCGGACTTCATCCATCCAGAATCGATGTTCTCTCATGGATAAGGTCCATGATATCGATAACTCTCGCATTGCCAAGTCTATCTCGATTCTCAACTTCCTTGGATATAAGGATCAGCTCCTTTTCATAACCAACGATCGAGTCTATCTGTTCCACCTTCTCCTCAAGGGATGAAACCGCTCTTTCCGTCAACCTTCTGAAATTCCATTTTACCTCACCCACCAACGCCCTTCTTTCCTTCTTGTTTATTGCAAGAATATCCACCTCGAGTTCCTTTTTCCACCATCTTCCCACCTTCCAGTCGGGACCCATGCCCTTGCTGATCAGTTCCAGACAGATTTCTTCCATAGATTTGCCCATATATGTGTCCATCTCGTTCCTAATGGAGTACATCACCTGTTCGATCCGTCCCTTCTCGATGAACGCCTTGTTCGGGAAGACGAATCCGAACCAGAACCTGAAGAAGGGATCCCTGAGCCGGTATCTCGTGTTCTTGGCTCTCTCCCTCCTGTCGGTTATCGGGATGTCCTTCTCTATGATCTTCACTCTCTGCAAGGTTGTCATGTATTTCGACAATCTGGTTGATTCAATATGAGAGTACTCGGAGATCTCGCTGAACCTTGTCATTCCATTGATGATGGAGAGCAGTATCGACACATAAGGGGCCGGGTCCCTGAATTCCTCGAACAGCAGGTTCATCGGTTCGTTGTACAGGTAGGATGTCTTGTCCAGGATTCTATGTTCGAGATTCCAATTAAGACTCTTTTGCGTATCGAGCTCTTCAAGATATCTTGGAACTCCTCCCACAAGGGCGTATGCCTTCAATCTGTCCCGATCGTTCCATCCACGGAGCATCTCGAAAGATGAAGAGATGTCCAGTGGTTCGATTACAACCTCCCTGGTCTTCCTACCATACAGAGCGGATCCGTATCCTCTGGCGATCCTATCTATCGTCGAAATGATCGAACCGCAGAGGATGATCTTCTTGTTGGTTTTCCTGATTTTTTCCCACCATCTCTGAAGTATTGTGGGCCATGACCTGTTGGTATTGTAGATATACTGAAACTCGTCAATTACAAATATCTCATGTTCGGACTTCAGAATATAATCGAAGAAAAGCTCCCAGCTGGTGAAATTGACGAACTCGCCATCGACCTGGGATGAAAGGATCTCCAGAATATTCCTCGAAGCATCAGCAAGGAAATACACTCCACCTTCCTCCTCGACGAATCTTGTTAGAAGGCTGCTCTTTCCCACTCTTCTTCTTCCGTACAGTAATACCAGCTCCGCTCGATCACTCCCCGCGATATCCTTGAGGATGCTCATCTCATATTCGCGATCTATAAACATTATTGTGATAATGATTATCGCAATAATTATATTTTTCTAATGCTTTGAGGATTCCCGAGAGAAATAGTAACCGTGGAGCTCTTCGAGGCCATGGTCTCCATTCCGGTCACCATCAAGGGAGATGCCGTGAGGGTCCTTGAAAGGGAAGAGAACCGATAGATTCAGGCGAATATGCTCTCACCGTCGAAACATACGAATCGATACCGGACGGAATCATCCCGGGGATCCATTCCGGGACGGGAAGATCCATTATCTTCCATGCACTTCGATGCTGTTGAACTGTATGGAGACCCTTTATTTCCAACCGGAATAGCCATGCAATGTACAGAAAACAATAAAGAGTATGAACAACTGCGAGTAAAGGAAACAGAGGGAGAAAAGCTCCCTGGGGTGAATCCATAATGAGAGTGGGAATAGATCTGGGGTCAACCACGGCCAAGATGGTTGTCCTCGATCAGCATGACAACATGATTTTCAAGGATTACAGAAGACACAACGCTCTCATTTCCGAGACCCTCATCGAAATGATAGACAGGGCCCGGTCCGTCATGGGGGAATCCACGATCTCCCTTGCGATCACGGGATCCGCAGGTCTCGGGGTATCCGAGAGATACGGGATACCCTTCGTTCAGGAGGTCGTATCCGCAGCGGAGACCGTGAGGAAGCTCCATCCGGATGTGAGGACCCTGATCGACGTCGGGGGCGAGGATTCAAAGATGATCTTCTTCGATGACAGGATGCGTGTCGATATCAGAATGAACGGTAACTGCGCCGGCGGGACCGGGGCCTTCATCGACCAGATGGCAACACTGCTGAAACTGGATATGTCCGAGCTCGAGGAGTATGTCGGGAGGGCAGAAACGATACACCCGATAGCATCCAGATGCGGGGTATTCGCCAAAACGGATGTGCAGAACCTCCTTGCAAGGAAGGTGTCAAAGGAGGACATCATAGCTTCCATCTACCATGCCGTTGCCCTCCAGACAACCGGAACACTCTCCAGGGGATACGACCCCAGCCCCAAGGTGATGTTCTGCGGAGGGCCCTTCACATTCCTTCCCTCGCTCAAGGAACATTTCCTTCAAGTGCTGGAGATCAACGAAGAAGATGTGGAGGAGCCCGGGAACTCGGAGCTCGTCCCCGCTCTGGGAGCGGCACTCTACGATGACATGAAGCGGATGGACACCTCCCTGTCGGGATTGAGGGACCTCCTGCTTGCGGGACCCGTCTCCCGGGAGCTCATCGGAAACCGATTGGACCCCCTGTTCATGGACGATGAAGAATTCGGGAAATGGTCTTCGAGAAGGATGACACCCATGGGCAGGGTATCATCCATCTCCTCGTTGGACGGCAGGAAAGCTTTCCTGGGAATCGATTCGGGTTCGACAACGACGAAGATCGTTCTCATGGATGAGGACGGGAACATAGCCTATCATTACTACAGCGGGAACGACGGTGATCCGATTGCAGCAGTGGTGAAGGGTCTCAGGGACCTCGGAAGATGCCTCGAGGAGAACGATGTCGAACCCGAGATCGCAAGGACCGCCGTTACGGGGTACGGCGAGGACCTCATAGCTGCCGCGCTTGCGGTGGACAGGGGGATGGTCGAGACGCTTGCGCATTTCAGGGCTGCAAGGGAATTCCTTCCCGAGGTGAGCTTCATCCTGGACATAGGCGGCCAGGACATGAAGGCCATCTTCATCAGGAACGGGGTGATCAACGACATAGAGATAAACGAGGCATGTTCATCCGGATGCGGCTCTTTCCTGGAGACGTTCTCGAACACCCTGGGCCTGAATATAGAGGACTTTGCCCTCAAGGCCTGCAGCGCCAGGGAACCGTATGACCTGGGAACGAGATGCACCGTGTTCATGAACTCCAAGGTAAAGCAGGCCCTGAGGGAGGGTGCCACAGTCGGTGACATATCGGCCGGTCTTGCCTTCTCCGTCGTGAAGAACTGCCTCTACAAGGTACTTAAGATCAAGGATGTGGACGTTCTGGGGGACAACATAGTTGTCCAGGGCGGTACCTTCAGGAACCCGTCGGTGCACAGGGCGCTCGAACTCATTCTGGGGAAGAGGGTGGTGTGCACCGATATGCCGGAGCTCATGGGGGCATACGGGGCCGCCCTCTCCGCCTTGGATGATCACGGAAGGAGCGAACGTTCGGGAAGCACCTTCATCGGTCTCTCCTCCGTGGATGATGTCTCCGACATGAAAAGCGAACAGATCAGATGCCACGGATGCCAGAACAGGTGCATAGTAACGAGGATGACCTTCCCGAACGGGAAGGTCTTCTTCACCGGTAACAAATGCGAGAGGATATTCACGAACAAGGGTAGTGAAGGGAGAAAGGGACGGGACCTCACCGAGACCAAACTGGAACTTCTGTTCAACAGGAAGCTCGTCCCGAACCGGGAACCGAGGGGGAAGATAGGGGTCCCCCGTGTTCTGAACCAGTTCGAGAACTTCCCCTTCTGGTCGACGCTTCTCGTGGAATCCGGGTTCGAGGTGGTGCTTTCCCCTCCCTCGAGCATGAATATCCTTGAGCTCGGAACAAGGACCGTGATGTCCGAGAATATCTGCTTCCCCGCAAAGCTGGTGAACGGACACATGAAGAAATTGATGGAGATGGGTGTGGACCGTATCTTCTATCCCATGGTCATCTTCGAACAGGAGGAGTTCCCTGGCTCCCTGAACACCTTCAACTGTCCCATCGTTTCCGGATACCCCGACGTCGTGAGATCGGCTGTTGACCCCGAGGGAAGGGGGAACATCCCTCTGGACAGACCAACCATCAGCTTCCGGGATGGTGAGCTCCTCAGGAAAGGGTGCTGGAAATACCTGAGATCCCTGGGCGTTCCGAAAAGGACCTTCAACATGGCTTTCGAGAAAGCGCTCCTCTCGCGGGATCTGTACAAGAGGAACGTCAGGGAGGAATCATCGAGGATCGTCGAGAAAGCACGGAAGGAAAAAGGCCTTGTCATACTGATCCTGGGCAGACCCTACCATGTGGACAGACTCATCAATCACAAGATCACCGAGATGATAACCTCTCTGGGAGCGGATGTGATAACGGAGGACTCCGTACCCATGGCGGAGGAGGGGCTGGAAGATGTCCAGGTCCTCACGCAGTGGCAGTATCCCAATAGGGTGTACAACGCTGCCAAATGGGCCCTCACCCAGGACAATGTCGAGGTGGTCCAGCTCAATTCCTTCGGATGCGGTCCGGATGCCATAGTCTGTGATGAGGCAAGGGCAATACTGGCATCCGGCGGCAAGAACCATACACTTCTCAGGATCGATGAGCTGTCATCCCCGGGCTCCATAAAGCTCAGACTGCGGTCCATGATGGAATCGCTGAACCTCCGGGGAATGGGGACCAGGTTCAAACCATCGAGAAGGGTGAACACACCCTCCTACAGCCACGAGGACAGGAAAAGGAAGATACTCGTCCCCCATTTCTCCAGATTCCATTCCCCATTCATAACCGCAGCATTCGGCTCCATGGGATACG
>Ga0190359_1001236_pt1 | contig 16319 bp, 17 predicted proteins | sample 48721823_MG_FD_161269 | JGI IMG/M metagenome (GOLD analysis project Ga0190359, IMG submission 161269) | Hydrothermal vent microbial mat bacterial communities from Southern Trench, Guaymas Basin, Mexico - 4872-18-2-3_MG | ecosystem: Environmental > Aquatic > Marine > Hydrothermal vents >... | reverse complement strand
CCTTTTTCCAACCAGACGAAATTCTGAACAAGTATACCTAACAATAGAATGGATATTCATTCTATTACCACCATCCTTTTAATATTAACAATTTATTTAAATAAAATAATGTCTTTTTTTGAAAAAGTCTTTAAAAGAATTAACACACCAAAGTATATAACAATAGAATAACATACTAATAAGATAATATTCATTCCAGTAAAAGAAAAAATAAATAAACCCATTATTGTGCTTGCCATTATTGGTTTTAAAATATATTTATGGACCTGTATTTTATAAATAAATTTAGAAAGAAAACGGAAACTTAGTATAAATGATAATAATGTTGTAATTACAGTCGCTATAGACGCTCCTACGTAACTATACCTTGGAATAAGCATTAAATTTATCACGATATTTAACATCATACAAAGAAAATTTATTTTTAAGGCTAAAAATTGTTTATTTACTGAGGCCAGCATTGTTCCAAACATATAAGTCAAAAAAATAATCGGAATTGTCCAAATAAGAATTTGCAGTGCAATTATTGAATGAGTAAAACCACTTTTATAAATAAATAAAATAATTTTGTGAGCTAAAATTGTCGTTCCTACTGCAATAGGTAAACTTACAATAAATAAATATTTAAAAGATCTTTTATATATTAACTTTAAAGATTCTTGTGATGATACATAAAAATTAGAAAGAACAGGATAAATGGCAGCTGCAAAAATTGCAGGAATAAACATTAAAGCCTCTATCAATCTATATGCAGCGCTATACCACCCAACAACCATATCGCCTTTCATCATTGAAAGCATAATTATATCTATTTTAAAAGCAATAATATCTACAACTGCTGATAGAAAAAATGGCAGAGCCTCTTTTATTGTAGGCTTCCAAAAGCTCCAATCAACCTCTAACTTTGGTAAACTAAACTTCCACATATAAACTGCAAAACTATATCCCAAAGCAACTGCCCTAACCAAAAAATAAATAAACGCAAATCCAATAACACTGAAACCATGAGACATCGCAAACAAGGCACCAGAAAGCATTAATATACTACTCAAAATCTGTTCAATAGATTGATATCCCATCTTCTCATAAGCTTGAAATATTGAAAAGAACATATTAGAGAAAGAACTAAGAACAACGGACAAAGCAAAAAAGTAAACAACTTTAATGGTTTGTTTTGGGTAATCAAGAAGATTGATAGTGATTGCTATCAATCCAAATGTAATTATAACCAAAAATATTTTTATTACTGTAATATTTCCAAGGTACTTCCCGGCTAATGATTTATCACGAGCAACTTCTCTTACTGTTAATGGGTTAAGACCTAAATCACTAAATACGCTAAAGATTCCGGTAAAAGCAAGAGCAAAGGATAAAATGCCAAATCCTTCTGCACCTAAATAGCGAGCAATATACATTACATAAAAGAAGCCTAATATTTTATTAATTATATTAGAGGCAAGCAAAACTAATGAATTTTTCGCAATTCTTTGAACTGTGTTCATATTAATTAATATTCAGTCCTTCCAATTCCTTCATAGACGAAAAGCAAGAATTTTGCTTTGGCAGGTTCGTATTCCTTCATAGATAAACCCTAAATTTTTTACCTCTTTCGGTTTGTAAAAATTTTTTAAGTTAAGTAAAACCCTTTATAATTTTTCTCAAACCGCCAGATATTAGACACATATCAACTAAATCGCATTTAGCTGTCTAGTCCAATTCCCTCTCAGCCTTCGATGTATCAGCACAGCATTCGGCAATATCGCCAGGTCTCCTTACTACAAATTCATCTAGAAATCCCATTCTTTGGTTCTCTTTCGTAACTGCAATTTAATCGTTTACTGAGCTACTTATTTCTTCATTAGTAAGGTTAGATACATTTTTTCATAATATTTTACATAATCACCAGATACGATATTCTCTATCCACTTCGTATTATTCAAGTACCATTCAATAGTCTCCTTCATTCCCTGTTCAAAGGTATAAGCAGGTTTCCAACCTAACTGAGTTGTTATTTTCATATTATCTATAGCATATCTTCTATCATGTCCCGGGCGATCTTGTACATATTTAATTAATTCTTCCGACTTACCAAGCGTTTTTATAATGAGCTTGACTATCTCAATATTAGCCTTCTCGTTATTACCTCCAATGTTATAAATCTCTCCATCCACACCTTTATGTAGAACTGTATCAATGGCAGAACAGTGGTCAGATACATACAGCCAATCTCTAACCTGCATTCCATCGCCATAGATAGGTAAATCTTTATTCTTCAAGCAGTTATTTATCATGAGGGGTATCAATTTTTCAGGAAACTGATAAGGACCGTAATTATTACTACCACGTGTAATGTTAACTGGTATACCAAAGGTTTCGTGATAAGCTCTAACAATCATATCTGCACTTGCTTTTGATGCAGAATATGGACTATTTGGAAGCAGCGGCATCGTCTCCACAAACTTACCCGTTGCACCTAATGCTCCATACACTTCATCGGTAGATATCTGTAAGAATTTAACTCCAGGTTTATACTCTTTACAGTATTTATCATCGGGATTAATCTTCCAATATTTTTTAGCTACCTCAAGTAATACCTGAGTACCAATGATGTTAGTTGTTAAAAACACCTCCGACTCTTCAATACTTCTATCTACATGGGACTCCGCTGCAAAGTTGACCACAGTATCTATATCATATGATGAAAATATCTCATTAATCTTTACTCTGTCTCTAATGTCCACTTTTACATAAATATAGTTTTGGTCATCCGATATATCTTTTAGGTTTTCCAAATTACCTGCGTATGTCAACACATCCACATTTATGATTTTATAGTCCGAATGCCTGTTCAATATCATTTTGATAAAATTACTTCCAATAAACCCAGCACCACCTGTGACAAGAATATTTTTCATTTTTACATTCCTTTCTCTTTTTAATTTGTAAGTCTTTATTCATTTATTAAAGATAAAATATATTGTCCATAGTCTGTCATCTTTAGACTTTCGCCAATCGATCTTAATTGTTCTTTAGTAATAAATCTTCTACGCCACGCAATTTCCTCTAGGCACGATATGTAGAATCCCTGTCTTGATTGAACTGCTTCAATTTAATCAGCCGCCCTAAGCGTACCTTCTGGTGTTCCCGTATCAAGTCATACCATGCCACGTCCAAGCAAAATTACGTTGAGCTCGCCCTTCTCTAAATACGCCATATTGACGTTAGTAATTTCTATCTCTCCATGAGCATATGGCTTGATGTTATTCGCTATTTCAATAACTTGATTATCATAAAAATAAAGTCCTGGAATCGCGTAGTTTGATTTTGGTTGTTTTGGTTTCTCTTCAATTGAGATTACTTTGTAATTTTGGTCAAGTTCCACCACCCCAAAGAAACATGCATCTTTCACCGTATATCCAAAGATTACCGTACCTTTTTCTACGGCCTTTGCACGGTTAAGTACTCTTGTTGGGTCTTACCCATAAAAAAACATTATCACCAAGCATTAAGCATACACTGTCATCACCGATCAAGTTATAGCCTCCAATCTTTTATCTTCGTCGGTAGCATACATTATTGTCAATAATTTAGAATAATATTACAAATTCTATCGACATCTTCCAAAGCTAAATCAGTGTAAAGTGGTAACGTAAGCACCCTGTCCGCAATGTATTTTGCAACTGGTGTTTTTTCAATATCAAACCTGTCTTTGTAGCACTCAAAACTGTTGGTGAGAGGGTAGAAGTATTTCCAAACATAAGATACCCTCGGCTTTCAGTTTCTCAAACACCTCATCACTGCTCATCTGATACCATCAAATACTACTGGGAAGTAAGCATAATTGCTCTTCACTCCTTGTTGAGGTTCGGATAACCTGATTCCTTTAACATTGCTTAATCGTTCTACATATCTCTCGCCCAAAGCTTTTCGCTTTTCTATCTCGCCATCAACATGGCGCAAATTACAAATACCCATAGCAGTCTGGAATTCATTCATTTTGGCATTTCCGCCGGCATACTCTACAGATTCTGGCCCTGTAATACCAAAGTTCTTCAAGTCATTTAACCTTTTAGACAACTTTTCATTCCTAAATGTTAATGCTCCTTCTCCAATAGTATTAAACACTTTTGTAGTGTGAAAGCAAAACATTGAGGCATCGCCAAAATTTGCAACCCCTACACCGCCAACGATAACTCCAAAGACATGTGCAGCATCGTAAATAACCGTGAGGTTATACTCCTTCGCTATCCTTTCAATCTCATTAACATTGCATATATTTCCGTAGACATGAACAGGGATGATAGCAGAAGTCTTGTCTGTTATCAGAATCTCCAGTTTGTCCGTATCTATAGTATAGTCATTTGGATTAATATCACAAAATACCGGCTCTAAACCATTCCTTACTATGTCATGAGTTGTCGATATAAATGTAAAAGGTGTTGTGATAACTTCTCCAGTAAGATTAAACGCTTCTATTGCACACTCCAGAGCAAGGTGACCGTTAGTAAAAAGCGTGATATTTGGAGCATTCAAATAACGAGACAGCTCCGCTTCCAGTTGCTTATGTTTTATACCCATGTTAGTCAGCCAGTGACTTTCCCATAAGTCTTTGACCTCTTCAATATACTCCTCAAATTTTGGCATTGAAGAGCGGGTGACTTGTATTGTTTTATTCATACTATTTACCTCACATTCATTTATTTACAAAACTCCTTTTTTAAAATTGCCATCATAATCATATCTACAAATTTACCATTTTTATATATCGATTGAACCTTTACTCCTTCACGTTTGAATCCAATCTTTTTGCATAGCGTCAGCACACGGGTATTGCTTTCCAACACTCCAGCCTCAATACGGTTAAGATTCATATTTTTAAAGGCATGGTTTAATATTTCAATCACAGCAAAATAGCTGATACCTTTGCCTCTATTCTTCGCATCTCCTATCATGATATGGACTTTAGTTAGTACTCCGATTTATAAAGTTAATATTCGTTAGATTTACTAGGCCTAAAATATTATCTTCATCCATAGCTTCAAGAAATAGCTCAACGGACTGTATTGTTTCGGTTTTGAATGTAATTGTCATACCATCTATAATCCACATCTAAATTTATGTAACGAAATGGTGCTCCCAGATGATTTATCAATTCACTGTTATTGCGCCACTTGTTTATATTTGGTATATCTTCTTTGCGAAGTTCTCTCAGTTTATACATTTTCTTATCTCCCCTACTAAACACTTCATATCATCTATACCATACCTCTGATCACACGGAAGTGGCATGATATTTTTTGCATAGTCATACTCAATACTTCCTTCGGGTGTATCAGTCAAAACATTATGCCAGAGTGTTGAGATGTATATCTTCTTCTGCGCCAGCGCCTTCCTGATTTCAATTCCATTCTCCACATAGAACGGATATGCGAAAGCACCTTCAGGAGTAGTTAGATTAAGTTTATTCAGTCTGCCGAGTTTACTCTCCAGATATGCATAGTTTTCATTTCTAATTCGGCGCACTCTATCGTAATCAATTGCTCCCAATATGTTATGTGTAAGTTTTGACATATTCTTCAGCGGTTCGCTCTTCAAAGATGCATCGTTATTCTGAAAATGATTGTAATAATCTGAAGCCATCCCTTCATAACGCCCCAAAATATGAGTCATCCGTTCTCTAGAGATATCAATCTCCAACTCTTCACCTAGTCTTTTATTGGTTGAAAGATACCCGCCATCAGGTACACCAAAGAACTTTCTGCAAGAGTATATCGTATCTATCCCATCTAACGGCTTTTGAAAGAAGGCTTGAGTGTTATCGAGTATAATTTGCACAAATTGCCGTTCTAAATCAAGAACCTTCTCATTTGTCAATTGCCCGTAATCGTTGACAACACAAAGATACTCATCATCAGCAAGAGTTTTATTAAATATAGGCATAAATTCAGTATCTATTTTATAATACTCAAACTTATAACTATTTCTTATACACATATCACTTACTGAGTTACAAAGGTAATAAGGGATGTACAGCTTCTTTATATTTCTGGCTTTGAGAAGATATAAAAGTGCGTTTCTCCCATTATTAAGCGGGATTAAGTCCTTATAATATTCATTACTTACAAGCTGCTCTAAGCCAAAGTAGCCTCCTATTTCTTTCATTAATACCACCTCTTATGACAACCTATAGTCGTCAAGCATTTTATTGATCTTTTCTGGTTTATTAAACATCATTACATCTACAATAGATAAGTCAGCTTCAAATTCTGGTCGATTCTGTGAATATTTTTGACTATTCATTTTCAAAAACTTAATATCAATTCCAAATTTATCATATTTGCTGCGGTCGAAGAACTCCAATCCGCCCTCAGGGTTCCAATACTCATCAACATTACCCAGTGCCTTGCAAATGCTCAACGCCCATTCGTCTGGTACTTTAACATCACCAATTGATAGATACATCTCAGAGAAAATGTCGAGATTCAGCCCCACCCCAATATAACCACAGACCGTTTTGAGAGCATGCGCATTCAGCCGAACAATGCTTTCTGTTTCAATATTAAATGCAACCTTTAAAACCTCTATTGTATCTCTGTAAAAAGGGGCTTTCCTTTTGTAATGTTCTAATTGGCGGAAAATAGTATTCCGCCAATCGAGTGCGTTTTTAATTCTAATATCTCTTATTTTGGTATCTCGGCTCTGCTTTACCAGCGGAACCAAAATATACTGCCACCCACTTCCTGGTTTCAGTATTCTGTTTCTTGTAATCCATCCGTGCCTAATGAACTGCACACAATCTAGAAATATAAAACGTTCTGTATGTTTTATTAAACTGAAATATCCTAGATATGGGAAGAAGTACGGTTGCATTATTCCTAACTTCATTCAGTTCCCCCTTTCCTATTATCGAAAAATTCCTAGAAAGTTATCATTAAAAAGCTTAGATGTTGAAGTGTAAAATCGGTGCTATTGCCAAGTATAATATCAACTCAAAACACACCTGAATTAGCAAAGTTGACCAAACTGACAACCCTGTAAGTTGAATGCTGTAAACCACCCTCCAATACCCCAATATCATATACTTGTTTTTTTATCAACTTATAATATTTCTATACAATCGAATTAGATATATAGGGTACAAAGCAAAAACTATGAAAAAGTTTTATACAAGATTGATATAAAATTTCATTGCCTAAATTATCATATCCAACCCAACCGACATAAGCAGCCGTTTATTTATTAAACCCAAGACTGCTCAGAATTTTTAATTCTTTTTCTGCTCCAATTTTTAAATCAATAAATTTATTCTTAATGCTGTGAAAAATGTTTTTCTTATACATAACTTGTTTTACCCAAGTAAAAATTTTTGGGTAATTTTTTCTCTATTTAAAAATTTCTGAATGTTTATTATTGTAAATAAGGTCTTTGTTCTCACTTAGAAATCTTAATGGACTGCTGTAGCCCACCATTGATCCTCGAAGAAAAACAAAAACACTTTCTTCGATTAAATTTGATGAACTTAAATATACATAGGAATTTTTTCTTATTACCTGAGGGAAAATATCTTGTCTTATCCACTGTTTGTCTTCAAACTTATATGACAATAAACTTTTATTTCCCGCGAATTCCTCCATATATATATTAGTACTTTTTTGATAATTATCGAATAACCATTGACCAGATCTAATTTCTGCATAATGAGTATAGAAAGTATTATAAACGGTGCCAAAATTATTCAATTGTACAGATGGTGTAACTCCACCTATAATTTGTGGAATAAATCCGGACAGAAATAAAAAGTACAACAAAAACACCACTGATACAAAAATAATTCTCAGCTTTCTTTTAAACAATTTAAAAACCATCAAACCACCTAAAACTGAACTAAATGATAGGATTATCAATAATTGAGAATAGGCCCTGTCAAGACCAAAACTTAAAGTGAAAAATGGCAAAATTAACATTATACCCAAAAGTAAAAAACTTATAATATTTAATATAATATATTCTTGATTTATATGTCTTTTTTTTATTTGAGAAAATATAAGATAAAAAATGCCAATTAAAATAAATACTTTTACTAATTTTTTAATAATCTCCATAAAAAGATATATTTTTGAAACCATATTTAAATTTAATTTTATGGGCAAAGTCTTTTCGGCTACAATTTCTGGGCTATAGAATTTATACTTCTCCTCCCTATAAAAATCGTCATTTGGCTCTTTATCATATTTAGAGATTCTTTCATCTACATAGTTACTTAATGTCAACCTCAAATCTGGTTTATAAAAAATATTAAACTGATCTAAGAGTGAAGAACCCTCTGCCCTCACATCATCTTGAAATATATTTGTCATATTTGTTATTGTTTTGCGGGTAAATTCAACCAGGTTCCAAGAGGTTTCAGTTATCAGGCCAGCCCAAAGAAAGGCAAAAATAACAAGTAAAAAGATTAAAGTCCCTCGGAGGTAATAATTTTTGTTTTTTGGAATTCTACCATTTTCCTTTAAATTAATTTTTTTATAGTACTTGGAGAAATTTTTTTGGTTTTCTTTTTTTCGAAAAATAAAGGAAACTATCCAAGTTAAAATAAAAAGACCAAGAGCTATATAGGTCGTTGAGTAATGTGAAACTATCATTGAAAATCCAAAAACTAAAAACAGAGTATTTTTCAACTTAGGATCAATTTTTTCATTAAACAGAACAAGTAACATCAATGAAAAATATAACAGGGCAATTTCTTCTCGCGTATGCATAGGCATAACCATAAAAAAAACAGGAGTAAATATAAAAAAACAGCTCGCAAGAAAAGCAGAAATATTTTTTATATATCTTTTAAAAGTAAGGAAAATACCAACTGATGTGAAAATAAATATTAGTTGATAAAGAATTTTAAAAATATATTGTTCGTTAATATTTAAAAATGAATTTAAAATAGTAGGGAGAATAGTAATACTTAAACATGCGTTGTAAGGATGATTTGGAAAATTCATCATACTCCAATAAAAATTCTTTTTAGTCAACTGAAACATAAAAAATTCGGTTGTAATATCACTGCCAAAAACGTACCGACTTCGTAATGAAGTTGCCAATAACAAAGCCAAAGAAATATTCAAAACAGCAAATGGATAAATGTGTTTATTCAATTTATCTTTTAATAAAACCGCGAGAAAAACATAAATAGCTACACCAGCTAGCATGCTCATAGTAAGATAATTGGATCCATTGTTGTTAAGTATTGTTGCGCCAAAAATACTTAGGAAAACAAAAATTACTGGAATGATAAGAAAAACCCTATTGAGCCAATCCAATTTTGGTAGTTTGCTTTCAAGCGAAATTTCTTTATTTCGTTTGAAAGCAATAAGCCAAAAAATCAACAGAAAAATATTAAAGCATACAAGTAGGGGAACTAATGACAAGGGTTTATCAATCCCAACTAAAGGTAAAGTCGAATTGATAACTAATCCCCCAAACATCAAAAAAGTAATACTTAAGCCAATCGAATAAACAAAATATTCCCAAAACCCAATTTTTCTGACTTTGAGTATTAGCATAATTAACAACCCAGGAATAGTTATTAGAAAAATAAAAGGAAAAATCGCCCTTAGATAGAAGTATTGGATATCAAAAAGGGCTAAGAGGTTAGTTATTAGTCCAAAGATTAAAATTCCAAAAAATATTTTATTCTTTGTTATGTACATTTATTATTTTCCTGCCCTTTTTTTAACTTAACACATTTTATGAACATGTTCGAGGGAAAACTATATCTTACTTCTCTAACTTTGATTGTTGATATCTTTTTTTGTTGGTTCCATTTTTTTAGAAAAAATAATATGTAATGGGTAAATTAACGTAACCATGTCACAGCTAAATAAATTTTTCATTAAAAAGCTCACCTTTTTATATTTTCTTTTTTAAATGCCATGTTCATGGTGGAGGCTTCGCCTCAATACTCATTAAAGTTTATTCTTTTTTCCTTCAGTGTCCCATATAGATTTCTTGCCTATAGATTTAATTGGGCCAGCAACAACACTTTCTGCTTCGTCGCTGATTGGTTTTTGATCAACTCGATTAGCCAATTCTTATCAGGTATACAATTAGCATCTATAAAAGTAATGATATTCGTTTAATTATTATTAATATCATTTTTGATTATTTTACATATTTTCCCCAGTAATTTGGATAATTGCTAAGACGTTTTAATAAGAATACTGGTAATTTTCGATAATTTTTCCCTAACGCAGTTGATAGAAAATTTATTGTGTCAATTGCAAAAGAAATTAATATCCAGTGATACTTGTAATTTTTAACTAAATACTTAATCTTATTGATAGACCTTCTCTTGTTATTGGACATGACATAGGTTGAATTTTCTTTTTGATAAATTTGACTAAACGCAACTCCCTGGTCAAAGTTAAGTTTAATGTTGTTGATTAAGCTAAATTTATGTGAATGAATTACAGCAGCCGTTGGTTCGTATATAATTTTATAGTTTTTTTTAATTATACCTATTGCCCAACCCAAGTCTTCAGATAAAAGAACATTTTCCGGATATGGATATTTTAACATAACTAACTTTTTAACTGCAGAATTAGTATCAGAAAAGATTACATTATTTTGTTTGTAATTCTGAATAGAAATATTTTTTTTAATGTCTGGATAATATTCTTTGTAATTAAAAAAATCCAACGGATTAGCGGTCATATTTGGTATCTGCTTACCGAACACTCCAGCAACATTCTCTATTTTTAGGTTTACCAACAAGTTGGTCAACCAATTATTATCAACAGGTATGGCATCTTGAGTTAGGTATACCAGGTATCGACCCCGTGCTAGGCTTGCTCCTAAATTTCTTGTTTTACCGTGCCCAAAATCAATACGAGAAATCTTGAATATTTTTAATGGATATCTTTTTGCGTACTCTAAAGTGTTATCGATAGAAGAAGAATCGATAATTATTACTTCAAAATTATTATATGTTTGATTGAATACTGCCTTCAATACTTTCTTAAACTTTTCTCCAGCATTTAGGGTTAATAATATAATAGAAACATCAATTTCTTTCATGAAATTACTCCTTGATAAATAGTACTAATCTGTTCAGAAATACTTTCTCAACCATACTTACTCTCAACTAACTTTCTTCCATTTTCACATAACAGAACCCATTTCCTTTTGTTGCTATTCTATCGGAGGCATATATTACACATGTAAGGCTTGCCATTTTATTTGCCTTTAAAAGTACTATCAAAAATTAATAAAAGATAAAATTAAAGATTAATCCAAAAATCAAAATTCCCAATAAAATTATATTTTTATTTATTCTCATTCAGTACTTCTTTATAAACGTCATCAAATTTTTCTACAATTTTATCCCAGTTATATTCCTTAACTTCCTCGAGACTTTTCTTGATTAATTTTTCTCTTAATTTAAAATTCATAAGCAGTTTTTCAATTGCTTTTGGAAAATCCTCTGGTATTGTTTTTATCAGTAGTTCAGTTTTAATATTTTTTTATTTATTGTCATTGATGATATGTTTTAGTTAACAGCTGTTCCCATTTTAATAAACAAATCGAAATATCAAATTTTTTTGCGTGTTCGATGCAACTATTTTTCATTTTCTTGGCAGCTATTGTATCAAAATTAGTGATGCTTTTAATTATTTCTTTTTCTACGGCTGGAATTAAGTACCCGGTTTTTCCGTTTATAACTGTCTCCCTACAACCCCCCTCATTTACAGCAATACATGCTTTACCTGAAGCCATACCTTCAAGTGGAATAAGGCCAAAATCTTCGTGAACAGGCATATATATAGTTGCAAGGCAGCTTGAATATAGATCAATTAATTTTTTTTCACTGGTTTCACCTAACATCTGGATATTTTTACTTTTTTTTATTATTTCAGATATCCTTTCCTTTTCTGGACCACTTCCAACAATAATTAATTTTTTCTGAGGCATTTTTATAAATGCTCTTGCTATTAAATCAACTCTTTTTTCACGTTGAAGTCTTGCTACTGTTAGAAAAAAATCCCCAAATTTTTTAAATTTAAACTTGCTTGTATCTATAGGCGGGTAAATAACTTTGGCGTTTCTATTATAAATATTTTTTATTTTTAATCTTATATATTCTGACTGTGTAATAATTAAATCGAAATTACTTTTTACAGTTACTTGGTCCCTTTTATAAAATAACCAAATATAGGCTTTACGTATTAATTTCGAAAAAAAGCCTATATTATATATTCCTAATCCTTCCCAATCATATAAGTGTTTGTTCGGTACAAGACAATAATAGATATTTTTATTTCGTTTATTTGATCCATAAATAGATGAACCGAAATATATATTTACATCATATTTGAATTTATTGCTGTTAAGTAAAAATCGAATTGGTGACTCAAGAAGAACACCAACTGGTTTAGACCATCTAATAGTAATGTTACCTAAATTGACGACCTTGTTTTTTATAGGTAGCCAGTTTGCAATTTTTGCATTGTATCCAGATGTTATTATATCCGCACCTAAAAAATTAGCTATCTCTATCATAACTCGCTCTGCGCCGCCTATAGTAAACATAGAATTATAAAATAGTGCTATTTTCAAATGATTACTCTCCAATAAATTTTTTCAAACTTTCTTGCAATCTTCTCCCATCCATATTTCTCTTCTACTAGTATCCTTCTATTTTCTCCCATTTTTTTAACTAATTTTTAATTTTCCAATAGTTTAATTATTACTTATGCTAAAGCTAGCGAGTCTTTTGGCTTTATAATTATTCTACAATTATTTTCTCTTACTTCTTCAGCAACTCCAACGATGTCTATCGAGTTGTATGAATGTTTATTAATTGCATTACTATAGAACCTAGTAATTTCAATATTGCTGATTCTTCATTTTTTAATGTTATAACTAATGAGGTCTTCATTTTTTCATAAATTTTCATAATCATGAATTAACTTTAGTGAAACATTCCTGGTCGATTGTTCTAGGTTGATGTTTTTATATTCTTTCTTAATTTTATTATATAATTTCCGATTACTATCAAGATTTACGATACCTTCAAAGATCTTAACTGCATTTTTGGGAGGTACTAATATTCCAGAATGCTTCAATGTATCTTTAAACCCGCCTATATTGCTTGCAATTGTAGGTGTTTGAGCAGCTAACGCAATATTAAGTACTCCACTTTGATCAACACTTGTATACGGAAGAATAAGAATATCGGAGTTTTTAAATATTGAGTATATGTACTTATCTTTTAGGAAACCAATAAACTTTACTTGTTTATTAACGCCAAGGGTCTTCACAAGCAACTTCAACGTTTGCAAATATTGTAAATTTCTTTTTTCGAAAAATTTAAAGAGTCCATTCCTTTCTCTTATTCCCCCAACGATTATCAGATTAAACCTGCCTTTATATTTATTTGTTTCTTGAAGTAATGACGTAGCTTTAATTAGGTATTCAATGCCTTTTGCCTTATAAATATATCCAAAAAATAGAAGGTTTAATTTATTATTGTCTATGTTAAATTTTTTTACTAATTCTTTAGAATAATTATTCTTATCTTTAAAAACGTAGGTCCCATGAGGAATGAGTTTTAATTTCAAATTGTTAATTTTATAATTGTACTTTAGAACGTAAAGACTTTCTGTAGTATGTGTATAAATTCTATGGAAGATAATAGAAATACATCTATAAAACACTAAACTGAAAACACCATAAAGCTCCAGGTCTCTTTTGGCTTCATGAAACGTCACCACAATTTTTGTTTTTGAAAAAATTCTAAGCATTAATAGAAGAAATAGTATTGGGAATGTAAGGAGCATATAACTAGAAAAGTCATATTGTAAGTGAATTACGCTTAAGTTTTTATTTTTCAGTAAGAAATACGTCTTTAACAAGTCTAATGGATTAAAAGAAAGGGTATAAAAAACCTTATTATTATTTAATTTTTTCTGTTTCAGACTAACAATAATAATTTCATTGTTAACATTCCTAGAAAGTTCATCAACAAGCTTTTTTGTATAATCTGCTATTCCATCTTCCATTGGAGGATATGGTGAAATAAATAAAATATTCATTTATAAACCTCCTCAATTTCATCAACAATCTTACCCCAATCATATCTTTTCGCTAAATCCATACAAACTTTCTGCATCTCACTGCCCGAATTATTAATTAAGACTCTTAGAATTTTTTTTGCAATTTCTTCTTCATTAAGTTGGCAGATAAAGCCGTTTCTTTCTTCTTCGATAAGATACTTGGCAGCATTGTCTTTATGATTAACTGTTATCACCGGTATGCCGCAGGCATTTGCTTCAATCACAACAATTCCAAACCCTTCTCTAGTCGATGGCAAAACGAAAACTTTTGATGATTTTATTAGAGCATAGACATCATCATGGTTTTCTAAAAAACCTAAAAATTTAATATTTTTTTCCAGGTTCAATTTTTGGGTTAGTACTTCTAAATTCTTTTTTTCCGGCCCATCTCCAATAATCAAGCATTTAATTTTTGGTTTTTTTTCTTTAATTAATTCAATCGATTTGATTAGTATATCAACGTTTTTATTGTGTAATAATCTGCCGGAAAAAATAACATCAGATTGATTTCTATAGGGTTTAATTTCTTGAATTTTTCCAAAATCATTACCGTTAGGAATTGTATATATTTTTTTCTTGAACTTCAAGTTACTCTTTAATTTATTCGTTGTATGATTGGAAACTGAAATTATCTCGTCAGGCATTAAAACACTTAGTTTTTCTATAGCATAAGCAATATTACTCAATCCTCCAAGATATTCTCTCCAGTATTCTCTCCCCCAAACTTCATGCCAGCTCGTTATTAATTTTTTTCTTTTTAGAATACAAACGAACTTAGTAGAAAAAAGAACAAAATGGGGCATATGATCTACGTCAATTACATCAAAATCTTCTCTAATTAATTTAAAACAAGCAAATGCAAACATTACTGCTTCTTTAATTGACCTTCGCTTTCCGGAATACAGAGAATAATATCTACTTATCGCGTGAAGATGAACTCCATTTTCAATTCTATGGGTTTCTTTTTCCTTCCACCACTTCATACAGTAAACATGAACATTGTGGCCACGTTTAGCTAAACGAGTAGAAATTTCATAGATCCTTTTTTCCTTTCCACCCTTGTTATATGGATAGATAGCATCAGAAACAAAAGCTATTTTCATTCTTAAGGCTTCCATATTAAATTTTTAAATAACATCCAGATTATTTTTATGCCGTCAAGAATTGGAGAAATTTTTGAATGGCCCTCTCTTCTGTCATAAGTTATAGGAACTGAATATATTTTATATCCAAGCTTGGCCATTTTTGTTATCATTTCTGTTTCAATAGCAAAGCCATCTGTTTTTATGTGCAGGGCTAGTTCATCAACAACTTTCTTTTTCCAAGCAAAAAATCCAGAGCAAGTATCAGTAGTATTTACTAAATAAAATCTTCTGACAAAGAAGGTAAAAAACCAGTTTGCTAATCGATGAAAAAAACTAAATGAATGATCATTTTGTTTTCCTTCAAGTCTAGAACCGATTATCACATCACAAAAACCATTCTCAAGAGGTTCAATAAGTCTGAGAATTTCTTTGGACTTGTAACTATTATCTCCGTCTAACATAACTACGTAATCAGTATCACTACTAATATTTCTAAAACCAGTTTTTAGGGCATTGCCTTTACCTAGTTTTTTTTCTGATACTATCTTAACACCTTTCTCCTCTGCAATTTTCATAGTATTGTCACTTGAGTTGTTATCAATGACCATAATTTCAGCCCAAAACCCATGATGGTTTAATTGTTTATAAGGCACACCATCAATGACTTTGCCAATGCCTTTTTCTTCGTTATAGCAAGGGATTAAAATTGTTATTTTTTTAACGCTTTTCTTATCACAAATTCTCCTATTTGTATTTCTCCTATCCCTAATCCTTCTATCCGAAAATGGAAGGGATAAATGATTCTCGAAATCTAGCTTCGCAGACGTTTCCGTTTCCACAGTTATTCTTGTATTGGTTGCCATAATAGTATTTTTAAAGTGAGCCATTTTTTTCACTCCTTTCTTAAATAAAACATCACTAAAGAAATTTATTTTATATTTAAAACTTGCTCTTTCTATATATAGAATATTATAAAAATAAAAACCAAACTATGCCCCATAAAATCGAGTAGGAGGTAGATAATTAATTTATCTACCGTCCCCTCACACCACCGTACGTACCGTTCGGTATACGGCGGTTCGTTAGAAATTAGCTACTTGTGTATATCTTTCTGAAAAACTTAGGTATC
>Ga0190359_1001235_pt1 | contig 16319 bp, 9 predicted proteins | sample 48721823_MG_FD_161269 | JGI IMG/M metagenome (GOLD analysis project Ga0190359, IMG submission 161269) | Hydrothermal vent microbial mat bacterial communities from Southern Trench, Guaymas Basin, Mexico - 4872-18-2-3_MG | ecosystem: Environmental > Aquatic > Marine > Hydrothermal vents > Microbial... | reverse complement strand
TGTCCGCACTCGCCGCAGTTGTCCGGCCCGCTCTGGATGCAGGTTTTGGGCCCGGAACCGCAGCACAACCTGTCGATAGGACAGTCGGAGTGGTTGCGGCAGGTGCACTGCCAGTCGCCGCCGCCCTGGTCGGCGCAGATGGGCGCGAAGGTGTCGCAGACAATGCCGCAGCCGCCGCAGTTCTGGGAGGTGTTGAGGGGGGTCTCGCAGCCGTCGGAGGGATCGTTGTTGCAGTCGTCGAAGCCGGTCTCGCAGGCGGCGAAGTCGCAGGCCGGATGCTCGGGGTCGTTCATGTTGCAGTAGGCCCCCTGCACGTGCTGGTACACCGCCGTGTCCGTGCAGTCGTCGGAGCAGCCGCCGCAGTGGCCGGCGTCACGCTGCTGCTCGCAGCCGTCGGAGCGGTCGCCGTTGCAGTCGAGGTAGGCGGCCTGGCAGGTGGTGTAGTCGCAGGTGCCCGAGTTGCAGACGATGCCCTCGGCGTTGTTGACCACCCCGGAGGTGCAGTCGACGTCGCAGCTGCCGCAGTGCTCGGCGTCGCCGTCGAGGTCGGCGCAGAGGCTGCCGCAGCAGGTCTGGCCGGTGGTGCAGGGATCGGCCGAGCCGCAGGTGCAGCGGCCGGCGGTGCAACGGTTGGCCCCGGCCGGGCACCGGGAGCAGTCGGGCCCGCAGGTGTCGAGGTCGATGGAAGGCTGGGCGCCCTCGCAGGTGCCGGAGTAGAAGCCGTCGACGCAGGACTCGGTGCCGATGTAGCAGCGGTCGTCGCGCACCTCGGTGCAGGTGTGCGAGGCGGTGCACTCGATGATGCGCAGGTCTAGCAGGCGGCTGGCCTGCTCCCCGGACCCGGCGTTGGAACTGTCGGTGACGGTGACCTCGAGGCGCAGCCCGTCGGCGGCCCGGTCGGGAGTCTGCCCGGCGGCCGAGCGCAGGGTGCCGGAGTTGGTGTCGATCTCCAGCCAGCCGAGATACTCGTCACCCTCGACCACGGTCATGCTCCAGGAGTAGGGAGTGATGCCGCCGCTGGCGCGTAGCCCCTGCTCGTAGGTCTCGCCCAACACCGCGTCGGGCAAGGCCACCTGCTCGATCTTCAACTCCTTCGCCTCCACGCACTCGCCCGCCGGGTTGCACTGCAGGCCGGTACGACAGTCGAGGTTCCTGGTGCAGGTGAAGTTTTCGATGGACTCGGAACATGCCCCCAGCAGCAAGCCCGCCAGCATGACAACCAGCGCTCTTTTCATCTCCCGCCTCCCGATCAGGCAACCTGGAAGGTTGCTTCAATCAAATATCTCTGAACTCTGAACTCGCACGAACCGTCATCAGTATCGCCAACCGAACCCCAGCATTCCTCCCCCGGGCAGGGGGGTGAACTCCAGCCGGGGTGCGTTGTCGTCCCTGCCCGCCGCCTCCGGCCCGGCCGAGGCCACGTCGATGAGCGCGATGATGCCCGCCGCCGCCAGCCCGGCTCCACCCAGTCCGAACATGACGTAGGCCTGGGTCTTGCGGGCGTCGACCCGGTCCCGGTACTCGTCTTCCTTGCCACAGCCGTCGCGGATGCAAACCTGCAGGTTGTCATCCAGGATGCCGGCGTCGTAGTACAACCCGCCGCCCACTCCCAGCAGGGCCGCGCCCACCCCGGCCGCCGTCCAGAAGGGCCAGTCGGCCCAGAAGGGGCGCCGGGGAGCCACCCGGCGCACCAGCTCCACCTCCACGGTGACGCTGCTTTTATATGGTACGCGTACCCGGCGGCTGAAGTCGATGAATCCCGGTTTTCTCACCAGCAGCCGGTGCTCGCCGGCGACGAGATCCTCGAGGGGGTCGAGCGGGGTGTGTCCCACGGGCCTGTCGTCGAGCAGCACCTCGGCGCCGTCCTCGCCGGCCAGCACCACCAGCCGGCCCCGGTAGTCCCGGGGATGCAGCATGGCGGTGACCATCTCGGCTATGACCCCCGGCGACGGCTGCAGGGCGCTTTCCACCCGGCAGCGGCTCATCACCCGGGCCTGGGCCACGTCCACCAGCACCAGGTGGAACAACACCGTGCCCCCGTGCTTGGCCACCTCGCCGGCGATGACCTGCTGCAGGCCGGCCGCCTGCCCCAGCCCGGCCAGGCAGGCCGGGCCCATGCCGCAGCGCAGGTACTTCTCGTTGCCCTCCACCAGCAGCAGCGAATCCATCACCATGGCCTTGAGCAGCCGCTCGCCGGCGGCTTCCTCCAGTGCCCGGCGCAGAACGCGCTCCATGCGAGTGGCCAGCTCCGGGCTGGCCCCCCCGCCCGGGCTCAGGTGCCACATCATCAGGCTGGCCCGGGGAGGTTGTTCCGCCACCCCGGCCGGAGCGGCGTCACCCCCTGCCCGCGCCAACCCCGGCACGGCGGCGAGCAGCAGCAGGCAGTAAAGCAGCAGTGATGTTCTCATGGGGACTCCCCTCCACTCCGGCCTGTTTTGCCCCGGTCCGGGGCCGGTGTCAATATTTACGTCGCCGTGGTCGGAAGGGCCTCTTCCGCTATTTTGACTTGCCTGCCGCCACCCAGGTGATATGTTGACGCCATCGCGTTGACGGGAGTTTTTCCGGCATGGAGGGACTGGTTCGATGCACTACCGGCTGGCGCAAGGGTTGTTGTTGTTGACTCCGTTGCTCTCGCCCGGCCCGGCGACTGCTTCCCCGAACGAGGCCGGCGGGCCGGTGGCGGTGGTGGCCCTGGCCCACGAGGGTGAGCAGGAATCGCTGGCGCGGGCGGCGGCCGCCCTGCAGCATCACCTGAAGAGAAGCAGCCTGCAGGTGTTGGGCGCCGGCAAGCTGGTGCGCCTGCTGTCTGCCGGGGTGCGCGCCGCTGCCGGTGCCGAGAGCCTGTCGCGCCTGAGCGGGTTGTTTCAGCAGGGCTACATCCAGTCCTACAGCTTCGAGTACCGCAAGGCTCTTTCTTCCCTGCGCCTGGTGCTGGCCGGGCTGCCGGCCACGCCGCCCGGTCCCGAGCGCTGGGCCCTGTGGGTGAAGACGAAGATCTTCGAAGGCATCAGCCTCTACGAGCTGGGCCGCAAGTCCGAGGCCCTGGATACCTTCCTGCAGGTGCTGCACACCCGGCCGCTGATGAAGCTCAGCCGGCGCCAGTACGCGCCCAAGATCGTCGGCCTGTGGAAGCGCGCCCGGGCCCGCCTGGAGAAACTCTCCCGCGGCAAGCTGGTGGCCGACAGCGAACCGGCCGGGGCGCGGGTGCTGGTGGACGGGGTGGAGATGGGTATTACCCCCTACATCGGACGCCTGCCCCACGGCCGCTACCACCTGCGCCTGGAAAAGGAAGGTGTCGGTTTCGCCAATCGGCTGGTGGAGGTGGGCCCGGAGACGGTAACCGTGCGGGTGCAGCTTTCCTTCGAAGGGGCGCTCGATTTCGACCAGGAGCACCCCTGCATCCGCCTGCCCCCGGGCCGGGAATCGCTGCCGGAGCACTGGTGGCCCTGGCTGGGAGACCGGCTGGGAGTCCGCCGCCTGGTGGCGGTTCGCCGCCTGCAGAAGGAAGACAAGGCCTACCTGGCCGCCGCCCTGGTCGACCTGGTCTCCGGCAAGCCGTTGCGCGAGGCCTGGATGGAGTGGCCGGCCAGCGGGCGGCGCACCCTGATGGACGCCACCGGCGAGCTGGCCGGCTTCCTGGCCACCGGCAAGCCGGCCCAGGGGATCGAGGTCAAGCAGGGTGGCAGCCAGGCCGCCGCGGCCGTGCAGGAGCAGCAGTCAGCCCGGGGAGAACCGCTGGCCCCGCCGGCCCCGGACCGTCCCTGGTGGCGCAAGTTCTGGCCCTGGGGATTGATGGTGGGAGCAGGTGCGGTGCTGGCGGTGGGCGGACACATCGCTTCCAGCCACTACCACGACATTGCCTACCAGACCGGGGTCACCGCGGTGCAGAACGAGCGGCTGGCGAAGTACCGCGCCTGGCTGGGAGTGGCCATCACCGCCGACATCCTGGCCGCGGCGGCCCTCACCACCGGGCTGATCATGTACTACACCTACCGCGAACCCGGCTGTGAGCCGTCCACCTCGCCGTCCGGCGACACGGTCTCCCTGGGCATTCTGCCGGGGGGCGGCTTGCTGCTGGTGGGCGGGCGCTTCTGAGCCTGCCGGCGAAAGCTGTCAATTCGGGTTTGTACAGGTGCCTCCGATGCAGATCCAACCCGAGGGACAGGTGTGGCCGCAGGAACCGCAGTTGCCGTCTACCCAGAGATCGGTCTCGCAGCCGTCGGCGCGGTTGTTGTTGCAATCTCCCCAGTGGTTGCTCTCGCAGCTGCTATAATCACAGCTGCCGCTGGTGTTGCAGAGAATGCCGGTGGCATGTTGTACCGTTTGAGTGCAATCTTTCAGGGTGCCACAGCTGTTGCCGCAGGCGTCGACCAGGCGGAAGCTCTGCTCGCAGCCGTTTTGACGGTTGGAATCGCAGTCGCCGTAGTTGTTCCAGCATGACTGGTAGTTGCACAGCCCCGTGCTGCAGTAGATGCCGCTGGCATTGTCCACGTGATCGTCGCAGTCGTAATTGCAGCCGCCGCAGTGGTCCTTGTCGCTCTGCAGGTTGATCTCGCAGCCGTTGGCCTTGTTGGTGTCGCAGTCGCCGAAGCCGTTGTTGCAGGTTTCGTAGTCGCAGGAGCCCACGCAGCGTACGCCGCTGGCGTTCAAGACATCGGTGGTGCAGTCGTCGCCGACGTCCGAGCAGTTGTGCCGGCAGTCGTCCACCTGCCAGAGGTTGTACTCGCAGCCGTCGGAGCGGTTGCCGTTGCAGTCGCTGAAGCAGAAGCCCGGACCACTGCCGGGAATCGCGCACCAGCTGCACTGGTCGTAGTCGCACAAGCCCTGGTTGCAAGAGGGGTTCATGACGTTCTGCACCTCCTGGTTGCAGTCCTTGGTGTCATTGCAGTTGCTGCCGCAGTTGTTGGTGGCCCAGATGTATTGCTCGCAACCATCTTGCCGGTTGGCGTTGCAATCGTCGTAGCCCTGGTCGCAGTTGCCGTAATCGCACAACCCGCTGTCGCAGGTGGTACCGCTGGCATGCTGGATCTGCTGGTTGCAGTCCACCCGGTTGTTGCAGTTGGTGCCGCAGTCGTTGGTTTCCCAGATGCCTTCCTCGCAGCCGTTGCCGCGGTTGCCGTCGCAGTCGTCGTAGCTCGACAGACAGGCCGTGTAGTCGCAGTTGCCGGCGTTGCAGTTGGTGCCGCTGGCGTTCTGGATCTCGTCTTCGCAGTTCAACAGGCTGTTGCAGTCGTTGCCGCAGGCGGTGGTCTGCCAGATATCCTGCTCGCAGCCGTTGCTGCGGTTGTCGTCACAGTTGTCCCAGCCGGACTGGCAGGCGGCAAAGTCGCAGCTGCCCCCGTTGCAGAGCGGCTCGGTGACATGCTGCAGGTCATCGGCACAGTCGTGGTCGCAGGAGCCGCAGTGAGCGGGCGTGGAGGTGAGATCGGTCTCGCAGCCGTCCGTCCAGCCGTCCAGGCAGTTGCCGTAGTTGTCCACGCAGGCGCAGGTGCCGCTCGAGGTGTCGCAGGAGGCGTTGGCGCCGCAGGCGAAGCCGCAGCTGCCGCAGTTGTCATCGTCCATGGCCAGCTCGCAGCCGTTGGCGGCGTTGCCGTCGCAGTCGAGCCAGCCGCTGTCGCACTGGCCGTGACCGCACTGGCCGTCTGCGCAGGTGGCCGCGGCATGCTGCACCTGGGCGGTGCAGTCGTTGGCGCAGCTGCCGCAGTGGCGCGGGTCGCTGTCCAGGGCGCACTCGCCGTTGCAGCACAGGCCACCCGTGCCGCAATCGCCGTCTCCGGTGCAGCCGCAGTAGTAGCGGTCACCGTCGGGATGCAACAGGCACTGCGAACTGCACGCCAGGCCGCAACCGCCGCAGTTGCCGCCATCCACCGGGGTTTCGCAGCCGTTGGTGCGATCGCCGTCGCAGTCGTACCAGCCCAGCTCGCAGCCCAGGCCCACGGAGCCGTCTCCGTTGTAGCCGCAGGATGAACCATCCTCGGACAGCTCGCAGACCACCTCCTCGACGTGGGCCACCGCCGAGCAGTCGGCCCCGCAGGCGCCGCAGTCCGTGGTGCTCTCGGCGGTCTCGCACCCGTTCTGGCTGTCTCCGTCGCAGTCCAGCCAGCCGGGCAGGCAGCCGTCGGAGATGCAGCTGCCGTCCTGGCAGCGGGGATTGACGGTATTGGCCATGTCCACGGCGCACACCCGGCCGCAGGCTCCGCAGTTGCCGTCGCTGTTGCCGTCGATGCAGCCGCCGCTGCAGCAGATGTCGGGGGCGGTGCAGGCACCGCCGTCGCCGCAGGCGCAGGTGCCCACCTTGCAGGAATCGGCCCGGTTCTCCTCGCAGGGGCCGCACTGGGGGCCGCACTGGTCGAAGTCGATGGAGAAGTCCAGGTTGCTGCAGGCGCTGAACTGGCCGTTGTGGCAGGTCTTGCGCCCGATCATGCACTTGTCGTCCTGCACCTCGGTGCACACCACCGTCTCGCCCTCGGCGCAGGAGGCGACATCGATGGTGAAGGTCTTCTCGTCGCTGGAATCACGGCCGCTGGTCGCGTCCTGTACCCTGACGGTGATCTCCACCCCGGTGGCCGGCTCTCCCGGGGTGCCGCGGATGTGGCCGGTGTCCGGCTCTATCGACATCCATCCCGGCTTCTCGATGAGACTCCACTGGTAGGGTTCCTGGCCGCCGCTGGCCGCCACCACCGTGCTGTAGCTGGCGTCGGCGGTGGCATCGGGCAGGCTTTCGGTCTCAATCTGCACGGCATCCCGCAGCTGGCACTTTTCCGTGATGCACAGGTAGCCTTCCACGCAGTCGTCGTTGCTCACGCACTCGGGACCGTCGATGGTGTCGCCCCCGCCGCAGCCGGCCAGGACCAGGCCCACTAGCAGTGCCGCAGACAAAGCAAGCCGTTTCATCTTCTTCCTCCCTGGTAAAGTTTCGTTATTGCTCCCCACATGAACCGGTACGAAAAAAGGTACGCCATGACTTCCCCGGATATTCATCTTCCCAGACTGATTCTCTCCTGGATGTCCATACTGGTCGCCGGCTGGAGCTGTTGTCAAGTGTAATGTGGGGGTACTTGCCCGGCAGCCGCCCTCGTGATAGCTGTTTTGGCGCCGCGGGCGAGGGGAGGGAGGACGCGAATGGACGACGACAAGGTCTTCGACATCGTCAAGCAGTTCATGGAACAGCGGGTTCCCTTCAACCGGATCCTGGGCATGCGCCTGGCCCAGCTGGGCCGGGGCCGGGCGGTGCTGGAACTGCCCTTCCGGGAGGAGTTTATCGGGGATCCCTTTCGCCCGGCCCTGCACGGTGGGGTGATCTCGTCTCTGCTGGATACCTGCGGCGGGGCGGCGGTGTTCACCACCCTGTCCGACATCGGCGATCGCACCAGTACCGTCGACCTGCGCATCGATTACCTGCGACCCGGTCGCAAGGAAAAACTGGTAGCCACGGCCGAGGTGGTGCGGGCCGGCAACCGGGTGGCGGTGGTCAGCCTGCGCGCCTATCACCCCGGTGGCGAGGACGAACCGGTGGCCACGGGAACGGGGGTGTACAACATTCGCCGGGCCGGGGAAAAATAACCCCAACGTTGCAAAAAGCAACGTTGGGGTTTCAGAATGGCCCGGAAATAGTGCGGGAATCTTGGCCATGCTTCGCAAACTGCAGAAACCACCAGAAGTGAACTCCTGGGCCGTTGCGCGCAGCGCTGTCAGGGCTCGCCAATTCGACCGGCAAAACTTCAACCCCGCAGTTGCTTATGCAACTGCAGGGATAATCAGCTGAAGCGGCGCAGGGAAATGCCGCGTTTCTTGAGCAGCCGGTAGAGGGTGACCTGGTTCACCCCGGCCAGTCGGGCGGCCCGGGCCACCGAGCCGTTGCATTCCCGCAGCAAGCCCAGCAGGTAACGGCGCTCCAGCGGCTCCAGCCAGCGTTCCCTGAGCTGGCGCAGGGTAGGCCGGGGGGAGTCTTCGTCGGCGTCGGCCGGGCTGTCTTTTTGCTGCTCGTTCTCCGACCCGGCCTGGCGCATGGAGGCGGGCAGGTGCTCGGGCAGGATCTTTTCCGTGGTGCACATGATCACCGCGTGCTCCATGGCGTTCTTGAGCTCCCGCACGTTGCCGGGGAAGTCGTAGCGGCGCAGCAGCTCCAGGGTCTCTGTCGCCAGTCGCCGGGCCGGCCGGCCCAGGCGGCGGGCGGCCTGCAGCACGAACACCTCGGCCATCACCGGCAGGTTGTCGCGGTAGTCGCGCAGCGGCGGCAGCTGCATGGTGACCACCCCCAGGCGGTAGTACAGGTCGTCGCGGAAGCGTCCCTGGCGTACCATGGCGGCCAGGTCGCGGTGGGTGGCGCAGATCACCCGAACGTCCACTCTCTCGGGGGCGGTGTTGCTGCCCAGGGGCTGGATCTCGCCATCCTCCACCGCCCGCAGCACCTTGGCCTGCAGCCCCAGGGGCAGCTCGCCGATCTCGTCGAGAAACAAGGTGGAACCGTGGGCCTTGCGGAACTCGCCCAGCTTGCGGGAACTGGCCCCGGTGAAGGCACCCTGGTGGTGGCCGAAGAGCATGCTCTCCAGCAGGGTTTCGGGAATGGCCGCGCAGTTGACCACCACCAGGGGCCGGGCGGCACGGGGCGAGTTGAAGTGGATGGCGTTGGCCACCAGCTCCTTGCCGGTGCCGCTTTCGCCCTGGATGAGCACCGGCGCGTCGGTGGGGGCCACCAGCTCTATTTGTCGTTCCACCTCCAGCCACTGGGGGTTGAGACCCTTGATGAGGAACGGACGCCTGCTTTCTTCCTGCTTGGACCAGTATAGCTGGGCCCTCCTCAGGTACTTGGCGGCCGAGGCGGCCAGGCCGGTGAGTTGCTCGATACTGCTTTCATCGAAGGCGTCAGGCTGTTGCGACGATACCGAGATCACGCCGATGGCTCGCTGCTGGTAGGGGATGGGTACCGCCACCACCGAGCGCACCTCCAGGAAGTAGGGCGAGTAGTTCTCGTCTTCGAGGGTGTCGCGGCACAGGTAGGGACGATTGTTGTGGATCACCCACAGGGCGATACCGTTGGGACGGTTGTCGCGCCGGGGCCGCAGCACCACCCCGGGCAGCTTGATGATCACCCCGTTGACGTAGTGGAAGTGCACTGCCAGTCCCTCGGCCTGCTCGTCCCAGAGAAAGATGGCGCCGTTGCGCGCTCCCGTTGCCTCCAGCGCCAGCTCCATTATTCGCCGCTCCAGCCCCTCGGCCTCCACCGAGTGCAGCTCCCTGTCGGCCTGGGTTATTAGTTCAATCTGGCGCATAATATTTGCATTTTTGCAAAAACTTTCTCTGGTTTGCAAGCAAAATCTTCCCGCCCACAACATCGACCCATCTCCCCGCTGGAACAGGCAGAAAACACGCGGGCCTGTCCCCCGTGTTTTAACTTGTGAAACGCGTAGATACAGTGGGCCTGTCCCCGCGGCTCGAGCGGGGGTGGGGGAAAAGTGAGGATGGCTTCCGTATGCATGGTGGCATGTAACTTGCTTGCCAGCGGGCGAGTATTGAAAGGACGAGGTGAGAAATGGCAACTTCGGAAAGACTCTTTGCGGTGATGGTAAGTGTGGCGATGCTGGTCGCCGGGGCGGGGTGCGGTGTTGGTGCAGGTCTCGGCGTCGATCTATCGGATACCCAGGGTTCGGTGCAGATCGCCGATTCCCGGGGGCTGCTGGCTTTCGTAAACGACCAGGGCCTGGTCACCAGGGAAATGCTCGACGATGAATGCGCCCTGCGGGCCGATGCCGCCAGCAACATCGTGGTGCACCGCGACGGGCGCGACGGCCTGGCCGGCAGCGACGACGACGACCTGTTCAACTCCCTGGCGGAACTGGACGCCGTGAAGCAGGTGGGGCCCGAGACCCTGCGTTCCCTGTACCTGTGCGCGGCCGCCCACGATTACCTGTTTGCCGACCGGCGCGGCCTGCTCGATTTCGTCAACGACCCGGCCGGGGCCGATGTGGACACCCTGGACGGCCGCTGCGCCCTGCGCTCCGACTCGGCCCGCAACATCGTCGCCCACCGCGACGGCCCCGACGGACGGCCCGGCACCGCCGACGACAACCCCTTCGATGACCTGGCCGAACTGGATGGCGTGGAGATGGTGGGGCTCAGCTCCCTGGGGCAGCTTTACCTGTGTGCCGACGACCTGGGCTACGTGCTCGACTGGTTGCCGCCGGGCACCGACCAGGCCCAGGTGGTGGGCACGCTCGGCGAGGTCGAACCGGGACTGCGCGAGGTCATCCTGGAGGATCTCGCCCTGCGGGCCGCGCAACTGGCCGACCCAACCGCCGGCTCCCCGGTGGTGTTCGCCCAGGCCATCAGCTACCTGTCGGGCGGACGGCAGGTGGGCTACGAGGTGCGCTTCGTGCAACAGCTTGTCGGCGATGATACCGGTGCCCGCCTGTGGATCCTGTTTCTGTTGGATGCCGACTACCTGGTGAAGGATACCTCCACCGAGATCACCTCCGGTGGCGTCAGCCCGTAGGTTTCGTCAGGTTCCGAATTCCTCCTGCAGGTGCTCGAGCGCCGTCTCGGCCGCCTGCCGGCCCACCAGGGTATTGAGCATGGGCTTGAGGGAATCGAATATTTGCGGCAGGTGCCTGGGCTGCAGCTGCTCGGGGCTGCAGCCGATGGTCTTCAGCGCGAAGGTGCGTACCGCCACCCTGGCGTTGTTGGGACCCAGATAACGGGATAACTGCGCGGCCAGCCTGTCGGCGAGGGACTCATCGTTCATCTGTATACCGCCCCCTTCATGATCGGCGGTAATAATAGCACAACACCGGTCGCGTTTCCAGCCGAAAAACAACGACCGGAATCCACTCGCCGCCGAGTGTCAGTGCAGCACCCGCACCAGCCGCTCGAACAGCTGCTTGTTTTCCCTGAGCACCTTCTCGGAGCCGTAGACGCAGAGCACGGCGTGCTTGAGGATGTCTTCCACCAGCTTGGCCATGTCCCGGATGTCTTCTTGCCGGGTGGCCAGGATCTCGGTGCGCTCGGCCTGGCGCTGCTGCTGGCTGACGTGCCGCAGGTGGTACGACACCGCCGCCTCGCCCTTGCCCGCCGGCGTCCTGGGCTGGTCCAGGCGGGCGATGGTGCCGATGATGTAGCGGGTCATCTCGGCGTCGCTGGCGGAAAAGCCCTGCAGGTAGGCCGCCGCCCCGTCGAAGGCGGTGAAGGTCTTGCGCAGGTTGGGATCCCGGTAGGAGGCCAGGGTGGCCAGGCCATCGCGCGAGAATGACGCCCAGGCCCCGTAGGCACCGCCCTTGATGCGAATCTCGCGGGTGAGGTAATCGCGGCTGAGGATCTGGCGCAGCACCTGCATGCGCCCGCGGAACTGGTAGCCCAGGGCCCGGAAGTCTGCGGACCGGTAGACGTATTGCACCTTGGAGGGCGCCAGCAGCCCCTCGTTGCGGGCCTCCGGCGCCAGCTTGAACTCCTGCAGGCGGGGCGGAGCGTCGCCCAGGGCCGCGAGCAGGGTGCCGATGTGCTTTTCGAACACCGGGTAGTCTTCTTCCGAGCAGGTAACCGCCAGCAGCAGCCCGCGCCGGGAAAACAGCAACCCGGCCAGCATCTGCAGGTCGGCGGCCAGCTGCCCGGAATCCCGGGAGTAGTGCCTGAACAGTTTGTCGACCTGCTTGAAGTAGCTGAGCCCGCTGGTGACCTCGCCGTACATCCCCCTGCTGCCCAGGTAGGAGGCTGCGCGCTGGTAGGCCAGGTAACTGCCCGCCGAGCGCACCATGCCCTGCAGGCGCGAGTACAGCTCGCCCAGGACTTCTTTCAGCCGCTGGTCGTCTGTCAGCCGGGTGCGCAGCAGCACCTCCCGTTCCAGTTCCACCAGCTTGGCGAACTTGGGGGTGAGCGCCTTGGCCCGGGCCTCCAGCTTGGGCTGGAAGTTCTCCGGCTGGCGGCTGTCGGGAAACAGCGACAGCGACAGCGACAGGCCCCCGGTGTGTATGTTCAGCTCGGTGTTCAGGCGCCCGTAATCGTAGTTGGCGGTGTCCATCTGCCCCCAGACGTGGGCCAGCACCGGCAGCAGCCAGACCATCTCCTGGGGAACCACCCGGGCGTCGAACAGCAACCGCAGGTAGATGATGCCGTTGGTGGACTGCGGGGCGAACAGCACCGGCACCCCCTTCACCTGGCGCTGCTCGAGCGGAAAACTCTCGGCCTGGGGATCGAGATCGGCGATGCCGAGCATGGGTATCTTGGCCACGTCCTCGGGCCGGTCGGGAGTCGATTGCCAGACCCGCAGGTCGGCCGTCTGCTTGACCAGCCGGGCGATCTCCGCCGCCGGCAGCTTCTTCTTCATCTCGCGTAGTTTCTGGCGCAGGCCGGCCAACCTTTGCTGCTCCAGGCCCTGCTGGGGCTCGACCACCGCCAGCACGGCATGCTTGTTGTCGAGCAGGTACTTGCGCACCATCCCCTCGAGCAGCGGTTCGTGCAAGGCCCGGCGTACGTAGGCCAGCGACTTGTCATAGGCCAGCGCCGGCAGGGGATCCCCGGCGAACATCCAGGAGCGCAGGGAGAAGTAGGTGTAGACCAGGCCCTTGGGAAAACCGCCGTAGTCGGCCTCGCGCAGCATGAATTCCTTGCGGTTGATGACACCCTCGATGTCCTTCTTGTCGATGCCCTCGGCTGCCACCCGGCGCAGGGTGGTAAAGACGATGTCGCGGAACCGGTCACGGTCGCCGGCGTTGGCGTTCTTGACCACGATTCCGATGACTCCCTGCTTGAGCTCGTCGTAGCTGGCATAGACGTCGTGGCCGATGCCGGCATCCTGCAGGGCCCGGCGCAGGGGGGCGGCCGGCAGGTTGACCAGCACGTCGGTGAGTACGTCCAGGGCCATGGACAGTTGCTGGTCACCGGCCCCGCCGGCCACGAAGGCCAGTTCCAGGAAGGTCTTGTCGCTGGGGTCTTCCTCGGGGCCGATAGGGTAGTGGTCGCTGACCTCCTTGATCTTGTCAAAGGCGGCTTGCTGCCTGAGTTCGGGTACCGGCGGCTGGCGCTTGAACTCGGCCAGGTAGTTCTCGTCTATGAACTTCAGCTCCTGGAGCACATCGCCGTCTCCGTAGATGGTGATGTAGCTGTTGGAGGGATGGTAATAGGTACGGTGGAACTCCAGGAACTTCTCGTAGCTGAGCTGGGGGATGTTGTCGGGGTAGCCGCCCGAGGAATGGCCGTAGGTGTTGTCGGGAAACAGCGCCCGGGAGACGATGAAGTCGAGCACCCGCGCCGGCGAGGAGAAGGCTCCCTTCATCTCGTTGTAGACGATGCCGTTGTAGGCCAGCTCGCCGTCGGGCTGGGCGAGCTCCAGCCGCCAGCCTTCCTGCAGGAAGATGCGCTTGTCCTGGTAGATGCGCGGGTGAAAGACGGCGTCCAGGTAGACGTTCATGAGGTTGACGAAGTCCTTGCGGTTGCGACTGGCCACCGGGTACATGGTGAAGTCGGCCGAGGTCATGGCGTTGAGAAAGGTGTTGAGCGAGCCCTTGGCCAGGATGTCGAAGGGGCTCTTGACCGGGAACTTGCGCGAGCCGCCCAGCACCGAGTGTTCGAGGATGTGAGGCACCCCGGTGTCGTCCTGGGGCAGGGTCTTGAAGGAGATGCAGAAAGTCTTGTTGTCGTCCGCGCTGGCCAGCTTGAGCAGGCGGGCGCCGCTGGCGACATGCTCGAACAGGTAGGCGTCGGCGGATATCTCCTTGACGGGCCGGTGCTCGAGCAGCTTGAAGCCGTGGTAGATCTTGCCCACCTGCAGGTCCCCGGCGCGGGCCACCTGGGTCAGGGTTGCCATCAGCAACAGTCCTCCAGCCAGTACCAGTCTGTGTACCGTGCCTGCCATCTCGACCTCCGCGTGTTAGTGGACATGTGCCTCCCGTCAGGGCGCCAACATTAGGACAGGCCGGGGGCGATGGCAAGGTTGACCGTAGCCGCCGGGAGACTTATCTTGACCGCGCCATGGGCGAGTTCTTCCAGGTGGTCACTCACGAGCAGGCGCTGGCGGCCATCTTGCCCCTGATCGAGCCGCTGGGTGATCGGGAGCGCCTGCCCCTGTCCGCGGCCACCGGCCGGGTGCTGGCCGAAGGGGTGCCGGCACCGCATCCACTGCCCCAGTTCGCCCGCTCGGCCATGGATGGCTTTGCCATCCGGGCCGCCGACAGCCACGGAGCCGGCGAGGGAGCGGCCGCCGAGCTGGAAATCGTGGGGGAGGTGCCCATGGGGGGGCGGCCCTCGCTGCGGGTGGGACCCGGCCAGGCGGCGGTGATTCACACCGGGGGCATGCTGCCCGAGGGCGCCGATGCCGTGGTGCCGGTGGAGTATACCCAGCAACTGGAAGACGGCGTGGTGGAAGTACTGCGGGCGGTCGGCGGCGGCCAGCACGTCATCCAGGCCGGCGAGGACTATGCCGCCGGGGAAGTCCTGGTGGAAGCGCGCCGTCGCCTGCAGGCGCCCGAGCTGGGTGCCCTGGCCGCCTGTGGAGTGACCGAGGTGGAGGTGATCGTTCCCCCCCGGGTGGCCATCCTTTCCCAGGGCGATGAGCTGGTGGCGCCCGAACGGCAACCGGCCCCGGGCCAGGTGCGCGACATAAACAGCCTGGCGCTGAGCGTGCTGGTCGACCAGGGCGGCGGCCGTCCCTGGCCGGGCGCCGCCATCCTGCCCGATTCCCTGGAAGCGCTGGAACAGGCGGCCCGCCGGGCGCTGGCCGGCGCCGACATGCTGGTGTTCAGCGCCGGCAGCTCGGTGTCGGTGCGCGATCTGACCGCCCGGGCCATCGAGCGGCTGGGCCGGCCCGGCATCCTGGCCCACGGCCTGGCGGTGCGACCGGGCAAGCCCACGGTGGTGGCCCTGTGCGAGGGCAAGCCGGTGCTGGGCCTGCCGGGCAACCCGGTGTCGGCCCAGGTGGTGTTCCAGCTGGTCGGGCGGCCGCTGCTGGCCGCCCTGCTGGGAACCGCTTGCCATCCACCGGCGCGGCTGCAAGCGGTCTTGACCCGGCCGCTGTCTTCGCTGGCGGGCAGGGAAGACCGGGTGCCGGTGCGCCTGCATCGCGCCGAGCAGGGCCTGCAGGCGGAGCCGCTGCTGGGCAAGTCCAATTCCATCGGCCTGCTGGTGCGCGCCGATGGACTGGCGGTGATAGAACGTGATCTCAACGGTGTGGCCGCGGGCCAGGCGGTGTGGGTGGAGTTGCTGCCCTGAGGAAGTCGCATGTCGGAACGAAAGGTGTACCTGGAGGATGTCCCCCTGGAGCAGGCCCTGAAGCGCTTCCTGGGTGAACTGCAGGCGGCGGGAGCGCTGCAGCCGCTGCCCGGTGAATGGCTGGAGCTGGACGGGGCCGACGGGCGGGTGTGTGCCGCCGACGTCTGGGCCCGCACCTGCTCGCCTCACTACCATGCCTGTGCCGTCGATGGTTATGCCGTCCGCGCCACCGACTGCGCCGGTGCCTCCGAGGCCCACCCGGTTCGCCTGCGTCCCGGCGAGCAGGCGCTGGCGGTCAACACCGGCCAGGAACTTCCCGCCGGCACGGACGCGGTGATCATGGTGGAAAAGGTGGCCCGGGTGCCGGGCCCGCAGGGAACGGTGCTGGAGATCACCGACGCGGTGGCCCCCTGGCAGAACGTGCGTACCATGGGCGAGGACCTGGTGGCGGGAGAGCTGGTGCTGCCGGAAAACCACCTGCTGCAGCCGGCCGACCTGGGTGCCATTGCCGCCGCCGGGCACGAGCGGGTGCTGGTCAGGCGGCGGCCCCGGGTGGCGGTCATTCCCACCGGCGACGAGCTGAAGCAGCCCGGGGCGGAGCTGCGGCCGGGCGACATCGTCGAGTTCAACTCGCTTACCCTGGCGGCCTCGCTGCGCCGCTGGGGCGCCCGGGCCGAGCGCTTGCCGGCGGTGGCCGACGACCCATCGCGGCTGCACCGAGCACTGGCCGCGGCCTGCCGGGATTACGACCTGGTGGTGGTCAACGCCGGTTCCTCGGCTGGCAGCCGCGATCACACCGCCGCGGTGATCGAGGAACTGGGCCGGGTGCTGGTGCACGGCATCGCCATCCGCCCCGGGCACCCGGTGGTGCTGGGCATGGTGGCCGGCAAGCCGGTGCTGGGCATTCCCGGCTACCCGGTCTCGGCGCTGCTGGCCCTGCAGCTGCTGGCCCGGCCCATTCTGGCCGCCTGGCAGGGGCGGCCGGTGGCGGCGCCGCGGCTGCTGCGGGCGCAGCTGGCCCGCAAGCTGTACTCGCCCCTGGGCATGGAGGAGTTCGTACGGGTATGCCTGGGCCGGGTGGGGCAGCGGCTGGTGGCGGTACCGCTGGCTCGCGGGGCGGGGGT
>Ga0190359_1001232_pt1 | contig 16369 bp, 13 predicted proteins | sample 48721823_MG_FD_161269 | JGI IMG/M metagenome (GOLD analysis project Ga0190359, IMG submission 161269) | Hydrothermal vent microbial mat bacterial communities from Southern Trench, Guaymas Basin, Mexico - 4872-18-2-3_MG | ecosystem: Environmental > Aquatic > Marine > Hydrothermal vents >... | reverse complement strand
CAAGCACCAGGCTTCTTACGGATACCGGGGAAATAATGGGGGAGCGCTCCATGTGGGCAGAGGTTGCCGAGAATACCACGCTGGAAAATACCAGGGAGGCCTATCCGGGCGTCTTTGTCGCCGGCATGGCAGCTAACGCCGCCTTTGGTTCGTTTCGTATGGGGCCGATTTTCGGGGGCATGCTATTGTCCGGTGAAAAGGTGGCTGAATTGATACATGAGAGGCTTAGCTCTTAAGGAAAAAACTTTGAAAAGGTCTTGTGTCATTTATGACAACATCTTCATCAAAAGCCAATAAATACAGGCGCAAAAAGAAGTTCTACAAAAAAAGATCCCCTGCGCCTGTACAGCCGGCCCAACGGTTACCTGCCGAGCAGGCCGATCTGTTCGGGAGTCCAGGACTCCATCCCAGGATAATTCCCCGCCCGGAACACTGCATCAGCAGGAAAGATATAGATAGGGAGGCATTGAAGGTCCTTTACTGCCTGAAGGATAATGGCTACATGGCCTATCTTGTCGGCGGGAGTGTAAGGGACTTGCTTCTTGGCAAGCGTCCGAAGGATTTTGATATCGGAACCAACGCCAGGCCGGAGGAATTGAAAAAGCTCTTCCGCCACAGCCGGATCATAGGCCGGCGTTTCAGACTGGTCCACGTATATTTTCGGGGCGGCAAAATAATTGAGGTGTCAACCTTCAGATGCCGGAGTGAACACGATGACCGGGAAGCCGCGGGCAACGGGATCGGGGATGCCAATATCTTCGGATCTCCCAGGGAGGATGCCTTTCGCAGAGATCTCAGCATCAATGGGCTTTTCTACAATATAGCGGACTTCAGTATAATTGATTACGTAGGGGGCATGGCAGACCTAAAACAGGGAATCATCAGGGTCATAGGTGACGATCCGGAACACAGGTACCTGAAGGACCCCGTAAGGATGATGCGTGCTGTAAGGCACGCGGCCAGGACAGGTTTTACGATTGAGGCTAATACATGGGAGGGCCTGCTGAAGCACAGCGATAAAATTCGTCTCTGTGCAATTTCGAGGGTAAGGGAAGAGTGGCTAAAGGATTTACGTTCCGGATACAGCAGGCCATGGGCCGAGCTTATGATTAAGAGCGGACTGTTTGGCTCGGTCTTTCCTGGTTATGTTTCCGCCCTTGAGAGTGAGGATAAGGGCCTGGTTCGGAAGCTGCTTTTCGGGCTTTTGGGCCATCTTGATCGCATGGTAAATGACGGTGCCGAAGTCAGTGATGCCCTTATGCTGGCCCTTTTTGCATACCCCCGGCTATGTGTAACACCGGAGTGGCAGGCTTTAAAGGTCGGGCGTCTGAAGTGGCCTACTTACGAAGTGAGATCCATGTTGAGCGAGATTTTCCTTCCGTATGACTTCAGGAGGTCAGTAAGAGACGTGGCGGTTCAGATCCTGTCCAGTCAGTGGAATATCTCCATATGTCTTGCAAAGGGCAAGTGGTTTAAGCGTGTCTGGAACAAAGCCGCGTTCCGGGAATCTGTCATGCTTTATGATTTAGTACAGGAGGTCTTGGGGCAACCGGTCATTGGTCCTGACCCGCATCTCCGCCCGGGGCCAAAGCCTTTAAAGAAATCCGGCAAAAGGAAGAGACGTTCTCAGCGTGTCAGGCGTTTAATTTCAGAATCTGAGGAGGTCCGCGTATGAAGTTGCGTCAAAATGCCAAAGAGCTGGTCTTGATAGAAGTAGATGGGCTTGGGTTGATATTAGGCGAAATCAGATACAACCGCCAGACCGAGACCGTTCTCTTTGCCCTGGAAAAGGCGGCCTTTTTTGATCTCTACTTCCCGTGTGCCGTGTTATATGATCAGGAGCGCGGTCCTGTTGTCCGCCCCCATGTTCTCACAGCCATGACTGTATCCTCTATTCGGATACAACGGAGCCGGGTATCCTTTTTTGTCCTGGAGTCAGACATTAATCCCAAGCTGATTCAGCAGTATCATGATCTGCTGGAGTCTGTATTACTCAAGCGGGATGTTACCTCAGTCGGGAAAACCACAAAAGACCAGGGACCGGACCGGCCTGAGCCCACTGGCGGATCAAGGGTCATTGCTCTAAGCGATCGCAAGGGGAGACAATAGGATCAATGCTTGCTTTTCCGGATATTGATCCGGTAATAATCCGTATTGGTCCCTTAGGTATCCACTGGTATGGTCTTATGTACCTGCTCGGTTTCGGGGCCTCTTACCTGCTGGTGCGAAAGCAGATTATTGAGGAGTGTCGAAACACCCTCTCCGTATCCAGATATGAGGGGTCTTCCGTAGCATCTCAATTGAGTCAACTGGAGGGGATCCTATTTTCTCTGATTTTAGGAATCATCTTGGGAGCCAGATTGGGCTATGTACTATTCTACAACCTTTCCTACTATCTTGAGTATCCTTCAGAGATATTTGCCGTGTGGCACGGAGGCATGTCCTTTCATGGAGGAGTGGCAGGAGTTGTTTTTTTCGGATGGATATATTGCAAGAGACATGATCTGGATTTCTGGAAGTGGTCTGATCGCTTTGCGGTCACAGCGCCGGTGGGCCTCGGTATGGGACGTATAGGGAATTTTATTAATGGAGAGCTGTTCGGCCGTCCCGCAGATGTGCCGTGGGCCATGGTCTTTCCGCGAGGAGGGCCGGTGCCACGGCACCCGTCTCAGCTTTACGAGGCCCTGCTGGAGGGGCTTTTGCTCTTTATTATCCTGTGGACCCTTCGCCATAGGGCCTGGCCATATGGGAGAAAGCTGGCACTTTTTCTGGTCCTCTATGCCGTATGCCGCATAGCAGTCGAATTCTTTCGGGAACCGGATCCACAGCTGGGCTATGTCTTTTTGAACTGGGTAACCATGGGGCAGTTGTTGAGCCTGGCACTCCTTGCGCTTGGAATAATCATCTGGCGGGCCAGGGGGGGGAATGTCAGGGTATAGGCCAGTCCTCACGGCGGCCTAAGGCCAGCTCCAGGTTATATGCAGCAGTGAGGAGCTTCGCCTCCTCAAAGTGTTCTGCTATTAATTGAATTCCTATGGGAAGCCCGCTGCTGCTCAAGCCGCAGGGCACAGAAATCCCGGGGATGCCTGCCAGGTTTACCGGGATTGTGAAGATGTCGGACAGGTACATCTGAAGCGGGTCGCCTGCTTTCTCTCCAAGCCTGAACGCCGGAGTCGGAGCAACAGGAGCGGCGATCACATCACACTGTTCAAATGCCTTTTTGAAGTCCTGTGTGATAAGGGTCCGTATCTGGGAGGCCTTTCTATAATATGCGTCGTAGTACCCGGCTGAAAGGGAATAGGTCCCGATCATTATTCTCCTCTTGACCTCCGGGCCGAAACCCTGGGATCTGGTCTTTTTATACATATCCATGAGGTTTTTATAGCCAGAAGCACGAAATCCGTATTTTACTCCGTCGTAACGTGAGAGATTGGAAGAGGCCTCGGCAGGAGCGATAATGTAGTATGCGGCAACAGCATACTCTGTGTGGGGAAGGCTTACCTCCACCAGTCTGGCCCCATGAGATTCCAGAGCGGAAACGGCATGTCTAACGGCCCTTTCCACCTCCGGGTCGAGACCTGAAATAAAATATTCCCTGGGAATTCCTAACGTATAATCCTTGAGACCCGGCATCAGGAAGCCGGTATAATCAGGTACCTCTCCGGAAACAGAAGTGGAATCCCTGGTATCATGGCCGGATATGGCGTTTAACAGCAGGGCGCAATCGGTAACGTCCCTTGAGATGGGTCCTATCTGGTCAAGTGAGGAGGCAAAGGCCACAAGGCCGAACCTTGATACCATGCCGTAGGTAGGTTTCATGCCTACAACACCGCAGTGTGAGGCCGGCTGACGTATCGATCCGCCTGTATCCGAGCCCAGCGAACCTGCACAGGTCCTGGCAGCAACAGATGCTGCCGAACCACCGCTTGATCCGCCGGGGATTCGTTCAAGGTCCCAGGGATTACGGGTAGGATGAAAGGCGGAGTTCTCAGTGGATGACCCCATGGCAAACTCATCCATGTTTAATTTGCCCAGCATTACCGCTCCATGGGCCTCGAGCCTCTCCATTACTGTTGCATTATAGGGTGGCACAAAGTTTTCAAGTATCTTTGAGGCACAGGTGGTCTTCACCCCTTTTGTGCAGATAACATCCTTAATGCCCAGAGGAATTCCTGTAAGAGGGGTAACATCACAGGCCTTTTTAAGGCGCTTGTCGGCTTCTTCCGCCTGCATCAGGGCCTGGTCGGCAGTTACTGTCAGATAGGCCCTGATTTTTGGATCAACTTCACCTATCCTGTCCAGATAGGCCCTTGTGACCTCGACTGCTGAAATCTCTCTCTTGCCGAGGAGACCGCAGAGTTCATGTATGCTGAGATCAATCAGATTCTGCATTTTGCACTTTCTCAATTCAGAGATCGTCAAATAGTTAAGTCGTTGAGTCGTTGAGTCGGAAAATATGATTTGCCCGAACTTATTGAGAAGTTATATAATAATAACTATTTAACGAATCAACTAATCAACCACTTAACGAGGGCTGTAATTAGATAATTTTTGGCACCACAAACCCCCTCCTTTCCCGTTCCGGTGCATTAGAGAGCGTTTTTTCAACCGGCAATGAGGGTTTTACTTCATCTCTTCTAAAGGCATTCGTGAACTCCAGGGCATGAGTAGCAGGTGCAACCCGGCTGGTATCCAGTTCTTCTAATTTGCCTATATATCCTAAAATGTCGTTCAGTTGTTTGCTGAAGTCCTCAATTTCAGATGGGTTAAAGCTGAGCCGTGCCAAGTGGGCCATATGTTCAATTTGAGAGACAGTTATCTTCACTAACGTATAATCTCCTTTTATTTTTCCATGTTTCGCGACAGTAAATATTCGGTGAACCCGTGGTCCACTGAGGAAGTTGCCATCCGTGCCCTGCCGCAGGAGCGGTTTGCCTTTTGCAGGGTTTCGATCGCGGGTCGGATTGCACTGCCTCTCCGGTCTGCGATGAGTGAGCTTTGAAACCCGGAAAAAGGTAACCGCTCCAAGACAGGATATAACGGGTTCACCGAATATTTACTCGCGACATTCAAAAGCCTGACGCAAATTGCTCCTGGTGCCTTATTTTGTATCTGTGAAAATCGGTGCTTATCCAAAACCTATGGCCTTTCCCGCCTGATAGACACAAAAGGCCGTCACCCATGCTAATGAGGTATTGTATGTAATGCTGAAAAGAGTCCACTTAAGGGAGCCGGTTTCCTGGTTAATGGTTGCTATTGTTGCAACGCACGGCAGATATAAAAGCACAAAGATCATCATTGCCAGGGCACTGAGTGGCGTCATGCCGGATGATAAAAGCGCGTTCTTAAGATTATCCGTTCCTTCTTCTTCAGATAAATAGAGTACACCCAAGGTGCTTACAACGATTTCTTTGGCAACAAAACCGGTAAGAAGGGCCACGCTGCCACGCCAGTCTATGCCTATGGGAGCAAATATGGGGGCAAGAGCCTTCCCGATGCGCCCCATAAAAGATTTTTCCACTTTTTCTGATCTTTGGGACATTAAAAGCTTTGCAACGGCAGCATCTCGTTCCTTCTCAAGCCGCTGCCCGGCAGATCCACTGGCAGATGCAGTTTTGGCCCTATAGAAAGCATCGACCTTATTGATTTCAGCATCATAATCGCAAGAATATTCTATGTTTCGGGGAAACGATGAAAGTGCCCACACTACAACGGAACCGACAAGTATCACGCCCCCCATTTTTTTGAGAAACATCTTGCCGCGGTCCCACATGTGAATTATCAGGCTTTTTATCATTGGGGCCCTGTATGGAGGCAGTTCCATGACAAACGGGGCATCGGCTCCCCTCAGGAGGGTAGAACGAAATAGGCGGCCTGTTATAACGGAAAAGACAATACCGGCAAGGTAAATGGAAAAAATAACAGTTCCGGCTCTGGCATTAAAGAAAGTGCCTGCAAGTAAAATATAAATCGGCAGCTTGGCCGAGCAGGACATAAAGGGAGTAATAAGTATAGTAAGAACGCGGTCTTTTCTGCTTTCAAGAGTACGGGTAGTCATGATGGCAGGGACACTGCAGCCGAATCCCATAAGCATGGGTATAAAAGATTTACCATGGAGCCCGATAAGATGCATTATCCTATCCATAAGAAAAGCTGCCCTTGACATATATCCCGTGTCTTCAAAGAGCGCTATACAGAAGAAAAGTATCAGTATGTTCGGCAAAAAGACTATAACGCTTCCCACTCCTGCAATTATCCCGTCTAAAAGGAGATCTTTGATGAGGCCGTCCGGGAGAAGACCGCCTAATGATGTTGAAAGCAAGTTGATACCGCTATCCAACCACTGCATTGGATAGTCTCCAACTGAAAAGGTTAACTGGAACATGAGCCAGATAAAGAAGATAAAAATCGGAAATCCTAAAAACCGGTTTGTCAGCACGAGATCTATGTTTCGGGATATGTCGACGCGCTGCCTTGCAGAGGTTGTAACCACTTCCTTTATGATTCCTGCTATAAAGCCGTACCGCTCATCCGTCATTACTATTTCCGGATCGTCGTTGAAGCGGCTCGCAAGATGCGTGCGTTGTGATTGGATTTCCTGAAGTAAATCTTGACTCTTATCCCCTGCCCTTTGGAGAATACGTTCCTTTACGATCTTGTCATTTTCAAGGAGCTTTATTGCCGTCCACCTCATATTGTAAGGCAGTGGTTTCTGTATTCGGCTATCGAGAAAACCGCGGAGCTTCGAGATGGATTCTTCAATATCCTTGTTATATCTTACTTTACGCCTTCCCCTTGTATCTACCTTTGATTCCGCAAGTTCTACGGCCTTTTTCAGAAGTGTATCTATGCCCTGGTTTCTGTTTCCGACCGTAAATACTACTGGCAGATCTAAGAGCTCAGAGAGTTTTTCCGCATTGATTTTGATCCCGCGCGAACTCGCAATATCGGCCATGTTGAGGGCGAATAAGACCTTGCAATCTATTTCCCTCAACTGGGTTGCAAGATAAAGGCTCCGTTCCAGGTTGGAGGAATCGATTATATCGATTACAACATCCGGGGATTTTTCAAGAACAAAATCCCGTGCAATGATCTCCTCCATGGAAAAAGGCGTTAAGCTGTAAGTTCCGGGAAGGTCGATGATCCTGAGCTCATATCCGTATCTGTTAATAATCCCCTCTTTCTTTTCAACTGTTACACCCGGCCAGTTCCCGACCTTTTGCCTGCTGCCTGTAATATTGTTGAATATTGTCGTCTTGCCTGAATTGGGATTGCCCGCAAGGGCGATCGTAAGGCTTTTTTGATGCATCAAGACGTTCCTATTTCACGTTATCGACTGTTATTTGCGCAGCTTCTTCAACCCTAAGTGACAGATGACAGCCTTTGACTATCATTTCAAGGGGATCTTTCAGGGGTGCATATTTTTCTATGTAAATCTCCGTACCCTTAAGAATACCCATCTCAAGTATCCTTTTGCGCAGGACACCGTTTCCACCTATTCGGGCAATTATTCCGGCCTGGCCTTCTTTCATTTCGCTTAACAGCATAGAAACTACCTCGATTCGTGATGATTCCCTCTGTCTGTTCCAACCTGGCGGGACTTGGGGGGTCCGCTACAAAACTTTTTATAATTAACATATTTATTTAACAAATTCGACAGCCTCGTTTATTTTTTATGACTATTGAGTTAGCTCCGCATCATATGCTAATTGTAACGGATTATTGGGTAATCAAAGACTATATATCAAAGCGGAGCTAACTCAATAGCATATTATTTTTTTGGGCGAGAGAGATCATCTTCGCAGTCGGGCATGGTCAGTGGAGGCTGCAATCATACGAATACGGCCACAACAATATTGTCCGTAGGGGGGGACTTTCATCAGGTGTTTCAGGGCTATTTCGATTGTAAATATCCGGTGAACCCGAGGTCCACTGTGCCTTGCATTTGTCATCCGTGCCCTGCCGCGGAAGCGGTTTGCCTTTTTACGGGGTTTTGGGTAGCGGGCCGGATTGCACTGCCTCTCCGGTCTGCGATGAGTGAGCTTTGAAACCCGGAAAAAGGTGACCATTCCAAGGCAGGATATAACTGGTTCACCGAATATTTACTTTCGATTTATATGAAGCCGGTGTGTGCCGGCTATTCAACAGCCGGTTGTTTTTCATTTGGTATAAGGCAGGTAGCCTTTTGCGGCTCTATTTTCAGCACCCCTCCAATTTGCTCTGCCCTGACCTTTGCCAGGTTGAGAGCCAGGATAAGAAAGAGATCGCCAGAGGACTTCTGTGTATACTCGTTTGCTTCCAGCGGATATCTGCTGAAATCTTGATCCCAGCCAGCCGGAAAGGCATTTCCCGTATGTTCGAATTCTAAAGACCATGTAGCCCCGTTTTTTTGGTATAATGTTAATTTCAGATAACGTTCCTCAGTTTCTCGCATCTGTTTTATGCAGGCATCCAGCAAGCCGTCAATCAAGTCGCGAAGGTATCTTTCATTGATTACGATCAGGGTTGGAGTACCGGGTAGAGACAAATGTTTCTCTATCTGATGCTTGAAAAAGAGGTCTGCATTCCAAAAATCCAGCTCCTCTTCAACCACTTGTCTGAGAATTACAGGTCTCTGCCTGTCTTCCCCATCTTGGCTTCTGTTAGTAATTATGTTGATCATGTTTTCCATATTGGTCAGCGATTCTTCCATCCGCGATAATCGTTTTAATCTCTCTTGAAGGTTGTCTGCGATATTCTTCAGCCGGCTGGCGGCAATGTCCGGCAGGCCGGAGTAATCAGTAAGTTCAATGGCCTTCAGATCCTTTTCGATATCCATTTTTAACATTTCAATGTTCATGGAGAAGATCTGCATAAAGCCATTTAAATTGTGAACGATGCCCTTAGCAAGATGTCCGATCTTGCTGTTTTGAAAGCAGCTATAAAAAAGATGTTCCAGGAACCGGATATTGCCCATTGTTTTTCTATGTTCCTTTGAATGGGTCGGCTTGATTACTTAAATAAAAATTCCTCCGGACCATGATTTTCTGGTGCTCCGGCCTGATCCGCTTTGTCTTTTCAATTAAAATAAACCCCTGCTTGTGAGACTTGTCCGATATGATTATTGTCATTGTTGACTCCATAGTATGTTCTGCTGTTATATACTACTGCTTTATCGGTAAAAAGGAATAAAGACTTGATGGCTATTATTAAACCCCATTCAATTTTAACCCTGCCCCCGGCTGAAGCCGAGGCACTTATAAATGATCTGCCTCTTGCTGAACAGGCCTCTTTGGTCTTGATGGCCCCATGGGAGAGGCGTCAGGAAATAATAATACTGTCCCGGGAGAGCAGGGCCCTTGTGCAGGGATTGCCGGTTGAGGAATTATTCTGGACTGTTAAGGCGGTTGGACCTCAGGATGCTGTTCACATTTTGAATTTAGCAAATGCAGAACAGTTGCAGTTCATTTTCGATCTGGATTGGTGGCATAAGGCTGAACTCTTGCCTGAGAAAATAGCAACGTGGATATTGCTTCTCTTTGAAGCCGGTGAAGATGCGATGGCTTCCTGGCTACAGTGGCTGAAAAAAAAGGATGAGACACTTCTCCCCGCCATTTTGAGGCCGTTTATTCAGGTTTACAAGCGGCCTGATGACATGGATATACAGGAAGCCAAGGACATGCTTCCCCTGTTTACTTTGGATAATGTGTATTTCGTGTCTTTCCAAAAGGATGCATTGCAGCCGATCTGGGACCGTTTTCTCGTGAAGATCCTGGATGTGTCACCCGGTCTGTATAGAGATGTATTGGAGACCATTATCGGTGAGAGTGCTGCCGAAAACCTGGAAAATGCCTTTCGTCTTCGGCGTTCCCGTATAGGAGATTGGGGTCTTCCGGACTATTATGACGCCCTTGATATCTACGCCCCTCTGCGTGGTAATTATGTCAGACAAGTTGAAATTTCCTTCTCCGAAGAAGAAAAATGGCCTGACACCACGCTGCCGGCCTTTGTGCCTACTCTATACATGGGAAGCTATCCGGTCCTCCGAACTGCCATTGAAAAATTGTCAGGTACAAGGATCATGGAAAGAGTTGTCCATGAATGGGCAGGCGCTGCAAACAAGATCCTTATGGTAGATGAAGTTGACCTCGATGATCCTGAAGCTTTGCGTGACTCCCTTTTAAAGGCGGCAGCCCTTCTCAATTTGGGCCTGGAGGTTGCAGGGAGAACGGAAGGCAGGTCCCCGGAGGAGGTCCTGAAGTCAGGTGTGATAGAAGACATAATAAGGCTTGCCAATACCGCGATCAGAAGATTGGCTGCAAAGGCCCGCAGCCTGGTAAGCTCCGGCTTGGTATCCAGGGATTTCCTCCACCTGCCAGAGGCGTGGGCAGATACCTTAAAGGGGCTATTGTCTGAACGTCCCATGTTATGGGACCCGGCCCTGAGCAAATATAGACCATTTTGTGATATGACGGAACTCACCTCGGTGGAAAATCTTATAACCACCGTAGGTGAATGGGCGCTCCTAATGGCCTGTATATTACCTCGGCATGGAAATTGGACACGTGAGATACCCTGGAACTCAACCAACCTGGGGCATCCGAACGAACTTGTTTTGCCCCAGGCCCTTTTGACCGCCCTTGGCCAAAAGACATTGGGTGGAGAATTGAAGGTTTATCCCATTTCGGCTGAGAAACTCAACTACTTGAGAAGCATATGGTTCCCGGATAGCATGATTCCTTCATTCAGTGGGAAAAAGAAATCTTCAGGACCTGATGAACCACCACCAGAGACAATCAGGCGTTGTGTAGAGGCCTTACGACCTGTTGCAAAGCAGACGGGACTTGCGCGCAAAAAGCTCTATTCAATGGTAAAGGAATCCTTGACGCCGCTTTACAAAGAATGGAGAGATTTACCGGAAGACGTATCAATAGATGGCCGTTTTGTCTCTTCCGTTATTGTAAATCTGGAGGACAATCAGATATACGAATGACCTCTCATGGATCATAGTAAATATTCTTATGAACCCGTTATATCCTGCCTTGGAGCGGTTACCTTTTTCCGGGTTTCAAGGCTCACTCATCGCAGACCGGAGAGGCAGTGCAATCCGGCCCGCCACCCAAAACCCCGTAAAAAGGCAAACCGCTCCTGCGGCAGGGCACGGATGGCAACCGTTCACCGGATATTTATGGATCATAAACGGTTATTGTTGAAATAATGAGCACTTAAATAAAATAGATTTCCGGGCGTTACCTTCTCGAAATTCTTGACATTTTTTATTTTATTCTTAATATAATACAGATTACAGGCGGGTGTAGCTCAGTTGGTAGAGTACAAGCTTCCCAAGCTTGGGGTCGCGGGTTCAAACCCCGTCGCCCGCTCCAACCCTTTTTGAGGTTTGTACCTGCTCATGTTGACATTTAGTCGCATGAGAGGATTTTACTTCAATTAGTGGGGTTTTTTGGCGTTTAAGTAGCAACGTACAAATATCAATAATACTCTGCTAATGAAGTGGGCTTGGCCCACTTTATTTTTTTATGGTGCTTAACAGAAAAAATAGAGACCGACAAGCGGAAGCTGTAAGGGCACTTATTGAACCAGTAGTGGTATATACAGGCATGGAATTGGTTGATGTGGAATATGGCCGCGGGCCTTCAGGCACTGTCCTGAGGCTCACCATAGACAAACCGGATGGAGTGACAGTCGATGATTGCGCGGACATAAGCCGGCTGGTAGGTGACCTTCTGGACGCGAAGGATTTTGTGCCGGGATCATACAATCTGGAGGTATCTTCTTCAGGGATTAATCGACCGCTAAAAAAGAGGGATGATTTTGAACGTTTCGCTGGTCAGAAGGTCTTGATCAAGACCAGAGAACCAATAGATGGCCGTAGAAATTTCAGAGGCATTTTGCATGGGACAAGGGAAAATTTTATAGTTGTTTCCACAGAGAAAACGGTCTTTAATATCCCTTTTGAACTTGTAGCCAAGGCCAGGTTAGACATAATTTAGATCCGTTGATCCAGAAATTGCAAATTTAAGGAATAAAACAAAATATGGGTTCAGAACTCAAGATGATCATAGATCAGGTAAGCAGGGAAAAAGGGTTGGACCGCAATATTCTTATTGCTGCGCTTGAGGAGGCAATCAAATCGGCTGTCAAAAAACGCTATGGTGCCAATCTTGATCTGGAAGTCAATTTTGACGATGTCCGGGGCGAAATTGAGGTATTTCAGTATCGTACAGTAGTAAAAGAAGTCCATGACAAAGAAGCGGAAATTTCTCTGGAAAAGGCCAAAGAGCTTGATTCCAAATGTGAATTGGAAGATTGTATCGGCACCAAAATGGATATTTCAGCCCTGGGGCGAATAGCAGCCCAGTCAGCCAGACAGGTAATCATCCAGAAGATGAAGACTGCTGAAAAGGATCTTATCTATGAGGAATTCAAGGGTCGGGAAGGCGAGGTTGTAAACGGCATTATCCAGCGCTACGAAAGGGGAAATATTATAATCAATCTGGGTCGAACAGAAGCTATCCTGCCTGCATTTGAGCAGATTTCCAGCGAAAGCTACCGCCATGGCGACCGGCTCCGTGCCTTGATAATTGAAGTGAAAGATACGCAAAAAGAACCCCAGATCGTTTTATCCAGGACACATCCGGATTTTCTGGTCAAGCTTTTTGAACTGGAAGTACCGGAAATCTCAGAGGGAATAGTTCACATTATGGGAGTGAGCAGGGAGCCTGGAAGCAGATCCAAGATCGCTGTCAGCGCCAGTGAGTCTGATGTGGACCCCGTAGGAGCTTGTGTGGGTATGCGGGGATCAAGGGTCCAGGCAGTGGTTCAGGAACTCAGGGGCGAAAAGATAGATATAGTACCGTGGAGCCCTGATCCTGCAAAGTATGTTTACAATGCCCTGGCCCCGGCCGAGTGTTCCAGAGTTATAGTGGACGATTCCAACCAGTCATTGGAAGTTATCGTGCCGAATGACCAGCTTTCTCTTGCCATCGGACGGCAAGGGCAAAACGTACGTCTTGCAGCCAAGCTCATGGGTTGGAGAATAGATGTGATAAGTGAGACCCGCTATCAACACTACCAGGATCCTGGTTATCACTCATTATTAAAGATATCTGCTGTAACAGAGAACATAGCGGACAAGATCTATGACCTTGGTGCCACTTCACTCGAGCTTCTTGCCCAGGCTGATCCTGATGAACTCTCGCAGAAGACCAACCTGAGCATGGAGTTGATCAGCTCATTGGTGGAAGAGGCCAAAAAACTGAAGGAAGAGGGAAAAGAGGAGGTCCATGCTGAAGAGGCAGATACCGGGGTGAAGCAGCCGGAAGCGATAGAAGATGAACAGGCCGATCCATGATATATTCATGAGGACCTGAACGGCTCTTTTAAAAGAGTTATATTGCCGGGGGTTTAAAAAAGGGGCATGACTAAAATCAGAGTTCATGAGCTGGCCAAAGAATTCGGGGTAGCCAGTAAAGAGATGGCGGCCAAGATTATTGATCTTGGCTACAACATCAAGAATTATATGAGTACACTTGAGGACTATGAGGCCCGGGATATCCGCCGCAAACTGAGGGGTGAGGCGCATGCGGCGGCAAAGAAAAAGCAGGAGGCCGAGCCAAAAACCACGGTGCGTCTCAGGCACCGGAAAATTATCCTCAAAAAAATCGTTCGTTCAACTGAGACTAAAGGCGAGACTATTGTCGAGGTACAGAGAAAAGAGGCTGAAAAACCAGTTGAGGCAGAACCAGAAACTACTACAGATAAACCGGATAAGGCTGCGGGAACAGAAGAAGAGGTGCAGGGGGCTGCTCCTGTCGCCGGGAAAGAGGAAGAAATTAAGGCCGTGGAGGAAGCCCCGACTATTGAAAGAGAACGGCCAGAAATCGAATCCGGACAGGAGGTAACCGGAACTGCATCAGGATCAGATAAAGAATCTGTACCTGAAAAACAGCCTGCTCTGCCCGAGACCACCCATAAACCCAAGACTGTAAAAAAGACCAGGGCTGATAAACCCGAAAGCTTTGTAAAGATCCTCGATCTGCCGAGGATTAAAATCTCCCGTCAAAAAAACGATAAACCAGAAAGCCATGCTCGCCGGACCACATTACCTCTCCATCCGGATGAACTCTCTAAGGAACCGCCGGTTCCCTTAATTGATATCTCTGCAGTTCCTGAAAAAAAAAGCAAAAAGAAGGGCAAGAGAGTAGTCCAGATGTCGGAGTTGGAAAAGCCGCTCAAAAAACGCCGGGTTACTCCGAAGTGGAAGGAAAAACAGAAACATATAAACAAAATTCTTGCGGAGGAGATTGATATAACAGTATCCGGCCGGGAAAAAAAGGAAATTTCCAGGGATTACGGCGATTCAGCACAAAAGGAGGAAGTTGTCCTTAAGCCCAGTACCGCCCCTCCCAAGGCAGGCAAACGAAGGTTTGCCATATACGAGACTATTCAGGTGGGTGAGCTTGCCAAGCGGATGGGCGTCAGGGCGGGAGACGTCATAATGAAGCTCATGGACCTGGGCGTAATGGCCACAGTTAATCAGTCTGTCGATTACGACGTAGCCAGCATCGTGGCCTCTGGGTTTGACTATGAACTGGAGAAGAAGTCTGTGGCTGAGGACCTGGTCCACACAGAGGATGTCCGGGAGGGCGAGCCTGTGCCAAGACCCCCTGTGGTCACAATCATGGGCCACGTAGATCATGGAAAGACCACGCTCCTGGATGCCATCCGTAAAGCAGATGTGGCTTCAAAGGAGGCAGGCGGCATCACCCAGCATATAGGCGCATATCATGTCACACTTCCCTTTGGTCAGGAGGTAGTCTTTCTGGACACCCCGGGCCATGAATCATTCACGGCCATGAGGGCTCGCGGAGCCAAGGTTACTGATATCGTGATACTGCTGGTAGCGGCGGATGACGGTGTAATGGCCCAGACACATGAGGCCATAGATCACGCCCGGGCAGCCGGGGTCCCTATCATTGTAGCAATCAACAAAATCGACAAGCCGGGGGCTAATCCGGAAAAAGTAAAAAGGCAACTTTCTGAACTGGGATTAGTTCCTGAGGATTGGGGCGGAGAGACCATTTGCATCAACATCTCTGCCAAAGAAAAAACGGGAATAGAAGAACTGCTTGAGATGATGGCCCTCCAGGCCGAGGTGATGGAGCTCAAGGCAGATCCCAAGCGGCCTGCCAGAGGTCACGTGATAGAAGCCAAGCTGGACAGAGGGCGTGGTCCCGTGGCTACCCTTTTGGTCTCAGAAGGTACACTGCATATAGGTGACGCTCTCGTCTGTGGTATACATCACGGCAGAGTGAGGGCCATGCTCAACGACAAGGGTGAAAGGATAAAGGCTGCCCGTCCCTCCATGCCAGTGGAAATCCAGGGTCTCTCCGGCGTGCCTGAGCCAGGAAACGAATTCACGGTACTTTCTGACGACAAGAAGGCCAGAGAGGTGGCTGAGTATCGCCAGCGCAAGATAAGAGAGAAGGAACTGCTCAGGAGCAGCAAAGTAAGTCTGGAAAATGTCTTTGAAAGACTCCGGGAGGAGGAACTCAAGGAACTCAATATAGTGCTCAAGGCTGATGTTCAGGGTTCTGTGGAGGCCCTTGCAGAGGCACTGCACAAGCTCAGTACCCAAGAGATAAAGGTAAATTTCGTCAGGAGCGGTATCGGGGCCATCACTGAATCCGACGTCTTGCTGGCATCTGCTTCAAATGCCAGCATCATAGGCTTTAATGTAAAGCCCAGCCCACAGGCAAAGGCCTTAGCTGAACATGAACATGTGGACATCCGCTTCTACGATGTCATTTACCATGCCATTGAGGAAATTAAAGATGCCATGGCAGGTTTGCTTGAACCTGTCTACAGGGAAGAGCCCATGGGACGCGCCGAGGTTCGTGACGTCTTCCACATTGGCAAAGTCGGTACAGTGGCAGGGTGCTATGTGCTGGAAGGCTTGATCAAAAGAAATGCCAAGGCCAGGCTTTTAAGAGACAACGTGGTAACTTATAAAGGCAAGATAGCATCTCTTCGTCGCTTCAAAGAAGACGCAAAAGAAGTCCAGGCCGGGTATGAATGCGGAATAGGCCTTGAAAAGTTCAATGACATAAAGACAGGGGACATAATAGAGACTTATACAATGAGAGAAGAAACCCCTGTCCTCGGAGAATCTATATCTGATGCCAGAGAGAAAGAAATTGGAAAGTAAATATCCTTATGAACCCGTTATATCCCGCCTTGAAGCGGTTACCTTTTTCCGGGTTTCAAAGCTCACTCATCGCAGACCGGAGAGCCAGTGCAATCCGGCCCGCGATCGAAACCCTGCAAAAGGCAAACCGCTCCTGCGGCAGGGCGCGGACGGCAACCGTTC
>Ga0190359_1001231_pt1 | contig 16370 bp, 20 predicted proteins | sample 48721823_MG_FD_161269 | JGI IMG/M metagenome (GOLD analysis project Ga0190359, IMG submission 161269) | Hydrothermal vent microbial mat bacterial communities from Southern Trench, Guaymas Basin, Mexico - 4872-18-2-3_MG | ecosystem: Environmental > Aquatic > Marine > Hydrothermal vents >... | reverse complement strand
TTTAGTTACTTTAGTTACTTTATTCGCTATATTATCCGCTATCATTGCCACCAAGTAGATATTGGGACAGTCGGAGCGGATGTATCAGATAATGGGCACTGAAGGCTCGGAGATCTTGAGTCGTGTGATGGGGATACTGGTAGCTGCTATTACTATACAGTTCATCAGGGATGGGGTTGAGGGATGATTAAGGTTTAAAATTGAGATTCCGAAACTAATAATGAGGAAAACTGGATGGAATTTCCGCAGCCCACCTTCCGCTCAGCGGAGTTAGAGACTCCATATTGGGGGAGCTTCATGAAAATTGAAGGCGTTGTTATAGCGAAGTGTTTCACTAAATATAGATGTTTATACTTTTATCTCTTATTATTTGCCCCTCTTATATTTATACAATGCATAAGCTGATAAGGGACCCGATACATGGATATATAGAGATAGATGAGCTCATTACTGCATTATTAGACACCGTGGAGATGCAACGGTTGCATCGGATAAAGCAGTTAGGCTTCTCTTACCTCGTTTATCCCGGTGCGAATCATACAAGATTCGAACACTCGCTCGGCACTTACCATCTCATGAATCTCATCCTTGATAGATTCGCAATTGCAAGAGAGAGAGAGCAGGAGCTCCGTGTCGCATCTCTTATCCACGATGTTGGACATGGTCCGTACTCGCATGTGATAGAGCCTCTAATAAAGAAATTCACCGGTAAAAGCCATGAAGATATCGAAGACATCCTCTTCAGCCATGATGAAGATAAAGATGAAGGCGGAGAATCAACTCATATAGCAGATGTCATTGCTAAATATCACCTGGACGGGCACAAGATATTAGGCTTTATAAAGGGAGATGCGAAGGGCGCTTTTTCTAAGATCCTGAATGGCGAGATAGATATAGATAAGATGGATTATCTGGTACGAGACTCATTCTATACAGGTGTGGCTTATGGCGTGGTGGACAATATGAGGCTGATTCAGGGATTGGATTTCTTTAATGACCATCTGGTAATAACAGAGAAAGGATTGCTGCCCGCAGAGTATCTCCTCTTCTCTCGATTCCTCATGTATCCCTCGGTTTATAGTCATCACACTACGCGAATAGCACAGTTGATGTTCGCGCGGGCTGTGGAATCTCTCATAGAGTCGAGCCCCTCGCCACGTGACTATGCACTCGCATTACGAGTAATGGACGATTATGAGATAGATACGATGCTGCGCAACGCCGGTGGCTATCCTGAGGCGATGATAACCCTGATTAACGAGCGGCGATTGTTCAAACGTGCATTATACATACAGTTGAATAGGCTGGAGAAGAACCGGATGGAGGAATTGAGGGAAGAAGCCCGGGTGAAGGAATTGGAGATGGAGATAAGCAAGCGAGCGGGTGTGGATGAGAAATATCTCATACTGGACGTCCAGAGAGACATAGGAGAATTTTTAAAAGAGAGCGAAGCGCAGGTAGTTATACACAATGAGATAAGAAGTTTGAGTGATGTTTCTGAACTTGTGAAGATGCTCAATAAGGCGTCCCATGATTTTCGTAGATTGGGTGTTTACACACCCATGAGGTATCGAGCCGCTGTGAAGAGAGCGGCAGAGGCAATATTATGCCATTAAGAGAAGCTATGCTGTATAAGCGTGAGAATGAAAATATAAATGCAAAGGTGCGTTGCAATGTTTGCGCGCATCAGTGTCTCATACCAGAGGATGGGTTCGGGATATGCCGGACGAGGCAGAATAGGGCTGGAAAACTTTATACACTCATCTATGCTGAAGCTTCTTCTTTTAATGCAGACCCGGTGGAGAAGAAGCCTCTGTATCATTTCTATCCTGGCAGTTATGTCTTCTCGCTTGGTACGATCTCATGCAATTTTCACTGCAAGCATTGTCAGAACTGGAGTATCTCAACTGCACGCCCGGGTGATATCCAGACATTTACGATATCTCCGGAAGAAGCAGTCCGACGAGCGAAGCAAGCCCACTGCAATGGTATCGCATGGACGTATAACGAGCCGACGATATGGTTTGAATACACCTATGACTGTGCCAAACTGGCGAAAGCCGAAGGACTTTACACCGTTTATGTGACCAATGGTTATATCAGTGAGGAGGCTTTGAATGAAATAGCACCATTCTTAGATGCTGTGAATGTGGATGTGAAGGCATTCTCCGATTCCTTCTATAAACGGGTCTGTGGCGCACGGTTAGAGCCCGTGCTGGAGACCTGTAAACGGGTGCTTGATAAGCAGATACATCTTGAACTCACATACCTGATTATACCTGGTTATAACGACAGCAGGGAGGAGATAAGGCAGTTCGCGGACTGGGTAGCAAGGTTAAGTACAGCAATACCTCTGCATTTCTCAAGGTTTTATCCCGCGCATCTGATGCTTGATGTGCCACCAACCCGGACTGAGACTTTAGAGATGGCTCATGAGCTCGCTAAAGATGCGGGTATCGAGTATGTATATCTGGGGAACATCCCGGGGCATCAATATGAGAATACATACTGCCCTGGATGTGGCGAGTTGCTCATCCTCCGTATGGACTATCGTGTGAAGCGAAGAATAAGAAGCCCCAGATGCCCCGCTTGCGGGCGTGATATAAACATAATACTGTGATTGTGATACTCATGATATCTCTCTCTCTTTTATGTATGTCCCCACCTTCAATTTATCTACCATGTATTCACAGGCTCTGAATGCATCCTTACGGTGCTTCGAAGCTACGAGAACGAGAACGATACCCTCACCCACTCTCAAACGCCCCTTGCGATGTACAACCTTCACTGCTTCAATCTCGAAACTCGCCAGAACATCCCGTTTCAATCTCTCCAGCTCGTCCTCGTCCCTCACTTCTACTTCCATGCCCTTTATCCCCGCTCCACCACGGACCACGCCCAGGAAGGTGACAATAGCCCCTATATCCCCACTTCTCTCCCTTCTTACTTCTTCTACGAACTCTTCAATTGTTATTGTTATGTCCGACTCTGTTATCACAACCCCCTCCTTCTTTATATAGAGGATTTATCTCTTCTATGAGTATATAAATGATAAATGAGTACTGAGCGAATACCCTGGGACGATTATTGGATGAGCATTGTGGAGGACGTGGCGAAGCGTTCTACATGCTTAAGAAGGCAGATAGGCGCATTGGTGGTCAAGAACAATATTATAATATCCACGGGCTATAATGGTGCACCAAAGGGATTTCCTCATTGTCTTGACGTCGGGTGCCGACGCGATAAGTTGAAGATCGCATCGGGAGAGAGGCATGAGGAGTGCATAGGCGTTCATGCAGAGCAGAATGCGCTACTCCAGGCAGGCAGAGATGCAGAATGCGCTACTCTATATGTGAATTCATATCCCTGCAAGATCTGTGCCAAACTGATAATAAATGCGGGTATAAAGCGCGTGGTGATGTCAGGCGAATATAGTGATAGGGAAGGATTGGAGTATCTACGCCGTGCTGGTATAGAATTGACTTTTCTATAGTGGAGTGGGGAGTGTAGAATGTGTGCAGTTACCGATACCGAATATGGAAATCCCGAAACTCGCCTGTATAGTCCTCCCATCTCACTTCCACAGATGATACCTTCGCCGCTGGCGGGCCATAATGACAGAACTCAATCAATTCATCCACCTTGTTCTTATCTCCCTCGAAGACCGCTTCAACCCTGCCATCGCTAAGATTCCTCACCCAGCCCTTCACTCCCCTCAAGTTCGCTTCATCTCTCGTTGCGTATCGGAATAGTACACCCTGTACTCGCCCTTTTATGAATACGTGCGCCCTTACTTTTTGTGCGCCCTCTTCCATTTTATCTCTGTCACTCTCTATAAGCCTGCTCATATATATTCAATCATATAACAAAAGAATAGAAGAATAGAAGCGATGATAAGGGTATGTATACTCCAAATAGAAGGTACGAACTGTGAATTTGAGACCTGTCTCGCTTTCGCTCGACTGGGCGCTTCGGCTGAGATAGTGCATCTCAACCAATTGACAGGCGCAGTGAAAGAGCGGGACAGGAGGAATCTTGCTGATTACGACCTGCTGGTGATTCCCGGAGGATTCTCCGCGGGCGATTATGTACGCGCTGGTGCGATATTTGCAGCACGATTGAGAGGCAGTCTGGGCGATGAGATAGAGGAGTTTATAACGGAGGGGAAACCCATATTGGGTATATGCAACGGATTCCAGGTACTTGTGGAACTCGGGCTGCTACCCGGTACTGACGATGGTGTGCGCGCAGTATTGACAACGAACAGTTCTGCACATTTTGAATGCCGCCCCACACTCATAAAGCATGAAAACCGTGGCAAATGCATCTTCACACGCGGTATAGAGCATGGCTCCATATTGAAGATGCCATGTGCACATGCCGAGGGTAGGTTCTTCATTGCGAATGAGAGATATGTGCAACGCATGGAGGATAACGACCAGATAGTATTCCGGTATGTGGACCCGGATGGCAATTATGCATCCTATCCCTGGAATCCTAACGGTTCTATTTACAATATCGCCGCGATCTGCAATCAAGAGGGGAACATACTGGGTTTAATGCCACATCCTGAGCGTGCTTTTTATTCATGGTTGGATTCTGAGTGGTGGAGAAGGGAGGGAGAGGGGAAGGATCGGGGGAGAAGGGGAAAGAAAAAGCCTTCATACGGCGATGGAAAAAGGATATTTGAGTCCGTCCTGGATCATCTTCAAGCTCATGTTTATATGTGATGCTATCCTTTATTGTGATAGGAGATAGGATAATAGGAGAAGGGGTGTGAGTACAACTGGCGCACAAGAGATCAAGAGATAAATGGAAGGCGAAGCAATGGTATACAGTTTTGGCACCGAAGATGTTTGGCGAGGTGAAGGCAGGGGAGACAGTGGCAGATGAGCCTTCAAAGCTGATAGGTAGACGGATAGAGATGACTCTTGGAGACCTCACGGGGAAGATGATAAAGAATACAAACCTGAAGTTGTTACTGGAGATTGACGATGTCAATCACACAACGGCTTATACAAGGTTCATAGGACATAAGATGGATACTGGCTATTTACGGAGTCTGGCGAGGAAAGGGATCTCAAAGATAGACTCCAATATTGATGTCATAACGAAAGACGGCGAGAAGCTGCGGGTAAAAACTTCTTGCTTCACGCTGAAGAAGGCGAGTGAGGCGCAGGTGAAGCAAATAAGGAAGATGATGGAGGAGATAATTATAAATAGAGCAAAAACATTGGAATTAAGCAAGTATATCCAGGAGATAATTCTGGGGAAGTTATCATCTGACATATACAAAGTTGCGAAGAAGATATACCCACTGAGAAGGGTTGAGATAACGAAGACAGAGCGTTATGGGATGCAAGAGAAAGAGGAGAGGAGATGAAGATAAAGTTCCTTGGCGGTTGCAATGAGGTTGGTCGTTCTGCGATACTGATTGATGATAAGATAGTTATGGATTATGGACTTAGACCGTCCGAGCCACCAGAAGTACCAATTGAGAGTGCTTTCCCCAAGTCAGTTATCGTATCACATGCGCACCTTGACCACTCGGGTATGGTACCGAGTTTAATGCCTGAGCACAAGAAGCGGGTGCCTGATGTGTATCTGACTCCAGTAACACGGGATTTGACTCAGCTCCTTGGCAGGGATACGATAAAAGTAGGCAGGGAGCAGGGTTTTAGTTTCTTTGATGAAGGCAATATCCGGAGAATGGACCGGCATACCCACCCGGTGAATTATGGCGAGCGGATTATACTAGACGGTTCTGATTATGATGCAGAATATGAGGTCATATTATATAATGCAGGGCATATACCAGGTAGCTCTTCTGTATACCTTAAGAAAGAGAGTGAGGATATAAGCCTCTTCTACACGGGCGATATAAAGCTGGGTGCAACTCGATTGATAAACAGTGCTCAACCTGCTGAATACCCACAATCTGATATCTTACTGATAGAGAGTACATACTATGGCAGGGAACACCGCGACAGGAAGGAGCTGGAGCGTGAATTTGTTGATTCTATAAAAGAGACGGTAGAATCTGGAGGTAATGCGATTGTGCCCTGTTTCGCGGTAGGCAGGACGCAGGAAATAGTGATGATACTCCATTCTTACGGAGTTACACCGTATGTGGATGGTATGGGTCTGAGTGTATTCTCCCTGTTCAAGCACCATCCAGAATTTCTAAAGGATGCGAAAGCGCTAAATGATGCCTTTGCCGATGCAATCTTTGTGAACTCGAAGAAGCGCAAGAAAGCTCTCTCTGAACCTTCTGTTATTGTCACTACCGCCGGTATGCTCAATGGAGGACCGGTGCTATATTATCTGAAGAAGATACATGAAGATCCGAGGAGCAAGGTTCTCCTTACTGGTTATCAGATAGAGGGGACAAACGGCAGGCGATTAGTTGAGCAGGGCTGTGTAGAGACGAATGGGGAAGTGATGAAGGTGAATGCGAATGTGGAACAGTATGATTTCTCTGCACATGCAGGCGACTCAGAGTTGAAGGAGTTGGTGTCCCGGTTCTGCAATTCGGGTACAGAGATTGTATTCCCGGTGCATGGTGAGCACACAGAGGAGTTCGCATCATGGACAAGGGATAAATTTGGATGTGAAGCAATCGCACCGAAGAATGGAGAAGAGTTTATAATAAAATAGTTTCAGTCCTCAGCCTCAGTCTCATATATATTGATATCGCGTGTATCGTATCGCGCCGGTAGTGTAGTGGTATCACAGGGGCTTGCCAATCCTCTTCTGAGAGGGGGAAGGAGGAGTAAAGAGCCTCTAACCCGGGTTCGAATCCCGGCCGGCGCATGTCTGCATGTCTATATCTGCAGCTCTGCAGCATCACCATATCCAATAACCTCGCCGATAACGACACCGTTTAAAGGATCCTTTTCCCCACGCAGTCTCTTGCTTCTGCTTCTACCTCTTCTATTTCCTCTACTTCCTCGCTGTTGTTAATCTTTCCATTCATGAAATTTCTCAAATGTATACCACTGCATCTCTTTGGATGAGCCAGTCGCCGAAGAGACCACAGTCATTAACAAATAATATGAGATTGCCAAAATAGAATTAAATTAAAGTATAGGAACGCAATTTGATTAGATATTAGATTATCAATCCCATCTCAATCGTGATATCCATGAGAGTGGAGATAAACACCAGAGACCTGTACCCGATGCAGGAGGAAATAGCATCAAAGGCGATAATAGAGGACCAGCTAAGAGCTTTGAGCCTTGTGGCTGGTGCAGACCAGGCTTTCTTCCGCGAAGCTACAAACGGAAATACAGAGGGGCGAGAGATAATGATATCTGCAGTTGTAGTGCTCGAATATCCTTCAATGAAGTTCCTCTACCATTCGAGTGCGATGATGCCCGTTGACTTCCCTTATATCCCCGGACTGCTGTCTTTCCGTGAAGCACCGGCGATAATAGAAGCGTTCCACAAACTGGATAAGAAGCCCGACCTGCTCTTAATAGACGGATGCGGAATAAACCACCCCAGATTCGCGGGTTTAGCTACCCATGTAGGTGTTTTACTGGATATACCCACCATAGGTGTGGCGAAGAACATTTTGTGTGGCTCAGGCACTATTCCCAGCAAGCCAGGCGAAGCCAATTTGATAAGGTATCATGGTAGAGAAGTTGGATATTACCTCAAGAGTAAGAAAGGCTGCAGACCGCTTGTCGTCGCACCCGGGCATAAGGTATCACTTGATACCTCGCTCACCATCGTAAAGAGCTGCATCCGAAAGTATAAACTGCCAGAACCCACAAGGCTCGCACATCTCTGTGTAAATAAACTGAAGAAGGATGAAATTCGCAGGCTCACTACTACAGGATAGCGAAAAGGCAATATATGAGATAATAGGTGTGCCTTTTGATGATAATGCCACCATTAAAGGTGCGAGCAACGCTCCTGAGATGATAAGGAGGGCATCACAACGGCTTGAGACTTTCATGTGGCACAATAAGCTCGAACTCTCTGATTTACTATATTATGACTGTGGAGATTTGCATGATATTACAGACCTGGACATTGATACAGGAAAGAGGAAGATATTCATAGGTGGTGATCATTCCATATCATACCCGCTCTTCAAGTATTATTTCGAGCGGCAGGAGCTAACAAGGGTAGTGGTTATAGATGCTCACGCTGACTTCAGGGATGTTTATATGGGTAACAGATTCTCCAATGCCTGTGTAATGCGCCGGATAGCGGAGTTAGCAGGGGTTGAAAACGTGATAGAGATTGGTGTTCGCTCTGCCTCATGGGAGGAGTACGAATTCATGAAAAACTGTGTAAGAATTCTCGATGTTGATGTTGATGTTGATGATACGCCAGAGGAACTGGAACTAGAGGGGAAACTGTACCTCTCTATTGATATTGATGTGCTCGATCCGGGTATAGCACCAGGGGTAGAGTATCCAGAACCATGTGGGATGTCACTGGAAGCTCTGATTAGATTGGTGCGCAGGATAATAAAGAGAGGTGATGTGGTTGCATGTGACATCGTGGAGGTGAATCCACAACTGGACATCAAGAATGGAATTACATGCCTGAATGCCGCAAAGCTCGTATTTGAGGTGCTCGCTTCTTACTGGCTGAGGGATCATACCACGTCCAGGGAGAATCCAAGCCACTTAGCACCATAGGTGAGCATACCCGATGAGAGGACATCAACACCCGTAGCTGCAAATTTGCTCACATTGCTCAGGTTTATCTCACCAGAAGCTTCCAGGATCAAGCCAGTACCAGTATCAGTACCAGTACGAGTGTGGAACCCATGCTCCTCAAGCAGTTGCACACCCGCCTTCACATCCTTCGCGGACATGTTGTCGAACATGATGATATCAACATCCAGTTCTGCTGCTTTCAGAGCATCCTCTATGCTCTCAACCTCAACTTCTATCTTACGTGTGAAGCTGACCTTCTCTTTCGCCTTCTTTATTGCATTCTCCAGCCCCATGAGCTTTATGTAATTGTCCTTTATTATTACCGCTTCATAGAGTCCGAACCTGTGGGGATCGCCACCACCGATGGCTATCGCCTTCTTCTCATATTTCCTGAAGCCAGGCGTTGTCTTACGGGTACCAGCCACTCTTATCCGTGCATTTGCTCGCCTCGCCTCCCTCACAAATCTGTCGGTTAGCGTGGCAATACCGCTCATCCTGCCCAAGAAATTGAGCACAAGTCGCTCTGCCTTCAGTATCTTCATGCCTGCACCTTGCACTCTCAGGATTACATCCCCTTCTTTTATTCGCGCTCCATCCTCAAATTCCGTTGCACAAAGGACACCGAGATAATTAAATATCTGCTTCACCTCATCCAGACCCGCAAGCACACCGCCCTCCTTCACTTCTATCTCCGCTTTACATTCCGCCTCCGGGACTATCTCCTCATAATCCTCATGCCCCACATCCTCTTCCAGGAACGCTTCTATCTCCTTCAGCAACATCTACTTGCAAGAATAACTTTACCTTTACCTTACTTCTTACTTATAAGATAAAGAAAGTTAATAAGATGGCAGATAGCATGGTCATGAGAGTGGGTGTAGTCGGCTGTGGCGCGATAGGAACAGAGATATGCGATGCGATAGACCATGGTGTGCTGGGGAAGGAGCAGGGGATGGAGCTGAAATTCCTGATTGACAAGCATCCTGAGCGGATAGAGAAATTAATTAAGCGCTTGAAGAGGAGACCGGGAATAACAATGACAGGAAGCGAAGGGCTAACAGAGATTCTGGATGAGGTGGACCTGGTGATAGAATGTGCTTCGCAGGATGCGGTACGTGAGTTTGTGATTCCAGCACTGCATGCAGGTAAGGAAGTGATGATAATGAGCGTAGGAGCGTTGATATGTGATGAGGGGCTATTCGATGAGATTATAGGTATTGCAAAGGAAAAGGGTTGCAGGGTTTATATCCCATCAGGGGCAGTTGCAGGCATAGATGGTTTGAAATCGGGTTCTATTGGCGGTATCCATAGCGTGTCGTTAACGACGAGGAAGCCACCACAGGGATTTGAGAGTAATGTCTATGTCAAGGAGCGGGGGATAGACCTGAGCGAGATAGAGAACGAAGAGACTCTTTTTGTGGGACCAGCGAAGGAAGCGGTACGGTATTTCCCGGAGAACGTGAATGTAGCAGCTTCTTTAAGCATCGCTGGTATAGGTCCTGACGCGACGAAAGTGAAGGTCGTTGCAGATCCATTTGCTACGGAGAATGTACACGAGATAGAGGTGATAGGGGAATTTGGTAAACTGATGGTGCGTGTAGAGAATGTGCCATCACGAACGAACCCAAAGACGAGCCATTTAGCTGCTCTTTCTGCTATTGCCACTCTCAGAGGTATAGTATATCCCGTAAGGGTGGGTACTTAGTACCAATATCATATCCAAACTTCAGTCTTTTCAGCCTTTATAGTTTAGTCGTATGAGTTGTGGTATCTCACCCCATTTTGCAAGTACATCACGGTATATTATGAGCGCGCCTTTAATACCTGGTACATGAGAGATAGTACGAAAGGACTCAGGCAAGGTATGAGGAGTATCACCCCTGACGGAATTGCTGAGTGCAGTTGCAGCAGCATCTGAGAGAGACGCGCTGTCGCTCAGTACCGTTGCCGCGTCAGCGTATCCAAAATTTATAGAATGCCCAACAGTCCCCGATGAGGTACATATACCGATAAGCGAAGATGACGGTCTAATTCTGAGTGCAATACGATTTGAGAATGGGCTGTTACCCGCATAAATACCAACAAGCACCTCTCTATCATTTATCAATGCGACGTCACCTCCGTTGTCCACCACCGCATGAGTGGCACCAGCATCGTGCATAGCTTCCACTGCCAGTTCTGCCAATGTACCTGCAACTGCGGACATCGGTCCTATACCGAACTTTGAGGATGCTTCTATCATCCGCTGCACCACCTCTGGTATCTTCCCTCCCTCTCTATCTTCAATATGACAGTGATAAGGCTCGAGGGTGACGAGGAAGAAGGGATGCCACCGTATGAACCTTTCCAGCTCCTTTCTCTGTTCCTTTAGCTGCTGCTTCGCTATCTCTATATATTCCCTGTCGTCTGCAGTAATCCATACAGAGGTCTCTTTCAATACGAAATGCTCCCTCATTGATTATATTTACAGTATAGTATCCGCTTTGCGGAAATGATAGAGGCAATCCCCCTTTCCTGCTTACAGCTTATACATTACCTACTGCTATTCGCACAAGATCGTATATGTGGAGCGATAATATATCCATATATGGTGCGAATACACCAACAGCTCTGAGAATAAAAGCTACGAAGAAGATAATGGAGAATATCGCGGTTATCGTCAGTGGAACGAGCATGAATATCGGTGCCTCCTTCATTTTGGGCTCTTTGCCATCCCCATCCTCTGGCTCTTTGAAGAATGCTGTATGTATAATCGGGAAGAAATAAACGACATCCAGCAAGGATGCAATCAGTAGCGTAAACAAGAATACTATCATTACAGGCGAATACGTCAGCGATGCCTGATACGCACCTAAGCAAAGATACCACTTGCTTATGAACCCGACCACTGGCGGAATCCCGCACATACCCAATGCCCCCACTGAGAATGCCAGCATCGTTATCGGCATTGCTCTACCTATACCAGCCATCTCACTTATGTTCTTCTTACCCGAAGCTACCATTATCGCACCCGCACACATGAATAGAGTAATCTTCATGTATCCGTGGAAGGGTATATGCATCATCGCTCCTCTAATTCCATCCTGCGTCAATAGCGCGGCACCCAGAATAATATATGAGAGCTGATTTATCGTGGAGTACGCCAGCCTTCTCTTCAGGTTGTCCTGCGCAATTGCGAATAGATTAGCAACTATCATTGTGAAACCCGCAATACATGCGAGTATCAGCCCGAGTCCGAGCGAGTTCATCAGGTCCACACCATAGATGTAACATACAATCCTGACAATCCCGAACACACCCGCCTTGACCACTGCAACGGCATGCAGTAGCGCACTCACGGGCGTTGGCGCAACCATAGCAGTAGGCAGCCATGAATGGAAAGGCATCCATGCCGCTTTCATGAACCCCAAGAGGAAACAGAAGAAGCACACTGTCAGTATCAACTTATGCGTGGGCGCCAGCGCACTCAACGCCTTTATACCACCATTTGTGAAATCGGTAGTACCGGTCAGCACATAGACCATTATCACACCAAATAGAAAGAATACACCGGCAGTCATCAGATACGCAAGGTACTTACGTCCCCCACTTATCGCTTCTGGAGTCTGGTCATGCGCCACCAGTGGATAAGTTGAGACCGTGAGTATCTCGTAGAATATATACATCGTTATCAAATTCCTTGATAACGCAACTCCAATCGCACCGAGGATAGCAAATGCGAACGAGAAGAAATATCGAGTTTGGGCATGCTCGCGCAATGAACGCATGTACCCGATAGAATAGAAAGAGACGAGTATCCAGAGAGAAGAGGAGGTGAGAGCGAAGATGAGCCCAAAAGCATCCACTCTAAATCCTATCTTTAAGTATCCAGAGAGAGAATCCCTGAATATCGTCTGGAATAGAACGCAATCAAGAACATCACCACTCAAGACTGTATGTATCATGGAGAATATAAGCGAGAACATTGCCAACCCTGCCGCTATCGTCCACCCCTCTCTTATGTTCGGATGCTTCCCGAAGAGCAGTATCAAGGGAGCAGCAAAAGCCGGGCATAAAATGGCTAATAACGGTATCAGTGATTCCACCATCACGGCATCACCCCCGTGCATAAATTCGTTAATGGCTCTATCAATGGCGTTGCGAGACTGGTAAGCCAGAAGAGCCCGGCAATGATGCATAATGCGGCGAAGAGGAACATAGGTATCAGCATGCTATGGGGGATTTTTTTCTCATCCCTTGTACCTCCATCTAGCTCTGACTCTGGCTCCTCATGCAGAAGGTATATCCGCTCGATCAGTCTGCCGAAATAAACAAGTTCAAGCAGACTGTTCAGCAGCAGTACGCCCGCAAATGCATAATTGTATGTCTCCAATGTCGCTACCATAAGAAACAGTTTCGTTGCGAACCCTACTGTTGGAGGTATACCAATCATTGAAAGCGCAGCTATTGTGAAGACCGCACTTGTATATGGCATTCGCTTGCCCAGCCCTCTGAACTCCCTTATGTCCCGTAAACCCGCCTTATAAATGAACGCGCCAGCTACAAGGAACAGACAGCCCTTCATTAAGGTATGGTTCAATATGTGTGCTACGGCACCGAAGAAACCCCAGGTGGTGGCTGGCGCTAAACCCATACCCAGCACGATGTATCCTATCTGTGAGATACTGGAATATGCAAGCATACGCTTGAAGTTGTTCTGTGCTATCGCGAGTACCGAACCCGCGATTATTCCTATCACCGCTACCCAGCAGATTGCCAAATCCATACCTATATAAGCCTTGACGAAATCGAGCGTGAATACAGAGAATATAACTCTGATCAATGCATAGACAGAGATATGTGACATCGTTGCTGCTATAAATGCGCTCACTGCTGATGGCGCGTACGTGTATGCATCGGGCTGCCATAGATGGAGTGGGAATAACGCCATCTTTATACTCATACCTATGATGAAGAATACAAATGCAGCCTGTACCATCCTGTTACCGTATAGGGGCGGTAATAGACGCATGAGGTCTTCCATGTTCAACGAGCCAGTCACTGCATAGAGGAATCCTACACCCAGGAGATAGAAACAGGCACCTATGGAACCCATTATGACATAATTGTAGCTCGCTTTCAATGCCCGTCCACCTGCAGCTGCTATCAATGCGTATGCCGCCAGGGAGGATATCTCTAGGAATACATAGAGGTTAAACATATCCCCGGTCACTGTTATACCACACAGCCCGGTAATAAGGAGCTGGAATAAGACATAAAATGAGACTGTCTTCTTTGCTGGCAATTCACTCTGTACACTACGCCAGGAATATATCGCAACCAGTAGGGATGCAAATAGAAGTATAAGCAACACGTATGCATTCAATACATCTACCACATACTCGATACCCCATGGAGGTGCCCATCCACCCAGCCAGTAATGTATCGTTCCCCGTGTCAGGACATGGTACAGGATGAAGAGAGCCAATATCAACTGGAAAGTAATGGTTGCAATGGATATGAAACAGCTGCTCTTCCTGTTCAGCCAGCCTGCAACCAGTATAGTATATGCGGAGATCAGCGATACCGCAACTACCAGTATTGGAAATTGTTCGATCATTCCTTCCACCCTCGTACTCTACTCGATCCTACCCACTTATCCTATCATAGCCGATTATTTAGCCTATTTCCCTACTTTCTACTTATAAGTGTATAATCCAGTTCATAGGCGAAATCATATAAATGCTTTTCGGTTTTTACCTGCCAATCACCAATCACCAATCACCAGGGCACTTCTTTCATGCCCAGTTTGAAGCCTGCGAAATTCGTGAGCAGATGCAGCAGAGGCGTAATAAGGATGACCACGACCATCACATCAGCAGAGAAGTTGGAAGAGAACCAGTCACGGGCGACAAGAAATAGAAGCAACCATGCCCCACCTACAAAATCCAGCTGGTCCACCACGGGTAGAGGAGCACCTCTTCCCAGTCCCAGTCGCCTCTTCACAAAGCTACCCATCATATCACCGAGCATTGCACCTGCGGATAGAGCCAGCAATACAATAATGAAGTACGGGAAAGAGCCAAAAGAGCCGTTATAAAGATGCTGGAGCAAGCCGCAGAGAAAGCCCGCAGAGCAGCCTTTGAACAGCCCTTCAAAAGTCTTACCGTCGCCAAGCAGCCGGTTTCTACCCAGATGAACGCCCCTGTCTATCGGTATCTTGCCACCGAAGAACGCTGCACTTGCATTCGTTATATATGCAGGGAGCATAAGCCAGATCGCGGTACCAACTATGGTTATCGTCATAATCATAATTATGAAACGCAATGCCGGGGGCGGGGTTCGAACCCGCGACTTCGGCATTATGAGTGCCGCGCCCTAACCAACTAGGCCACCCCGGCTCTTCATTTTTCACTTATATCCATCGCCCACCGCCAGCTCTCTGCGCAGATCGCCCATCGAAGCGACACGCTCCGCAACCGCGTCATGCTGGTGGATGCTCTCCTCGTTTATCTGCCTTATCGTGATGATAGAATCGTCAGGAAGCTCAGTAAAACTCTCTACCACTCGCTTCGCCATCTCACGAACACAATCTTCAACGAACATCGGCTTCTTATGCGCTATCTCTACCACCTTCGCCTCATCCGGGCGTTTCAGTATCTCATACGTCTTTGCACTCATCGAACGCTCTATTATCCTTATTATCTTATCCATTGGTACTTTAATATCATCTTCCACCTCTATCATGATTATTCCCTTCCCTCTCTGGTTATGCGTTGGCATCGGAACCATACGCAGAAAAGTCTCTATCTTCTCTTCGCCCATTCCCAGCTTTCTCAACTCCTCCACCGCTTGCTCCTTTATCAATTCCTGTGCGCATGGGCAGGTTGTCACTCCTGCTACCTCCGCGCCTATTATCTTCTTTATTTGCACCTTTGACTGAGTGCGATATGCCCTCGCTTCTGCATGGATAATCGCAGGCTCCTGACAGGATATCTTCATCTTCGGCGTCTTCCTCTTTAACATATATTCACTCTTCATGCCTACTTCCGCAGTGGTAGCGTACTCATGAAGTAGTAGTAGCCGCTTTGCTACCTCGCTGCACAGCTCCTCAACCTCATATATCGGCGTGTTAACCGCCTCTTCCAGCACTTCATACATCGCTTCAAAGTTCCTCGATAGGTTCGCACCCTTTATATCACTTGGAAGGTCAACGAAGATATAGAAGTCTGAGATGAGGATAACGGGTCTTTTGCCTCCTGCTCTTGCCACCTCCACCAGTTTCTTTACATTCTTCACTCCAACTCGCGTCAGATTTATCCTTATGTCAGGACTGCTTGCCTGCACATCCGGTAGTTGCAACGACATGTATCTATACTCCTCCCTTAACTTCTTGACCTTTTTATTTTAAAAAGATGCAAGAAAAGCTCGGCGGTGGTAGGAGCGAGTATGAGAAGGATAGATTGACAACAGGGATTCTACCAGGAATCTGGAGATCTGAATTTTCATTTGTAGCCCCCCTCTCTCACTATATGTTCAATAAATCATAGTTGGAATGATAGTTTATATATACCTGTACTATATCCTTTAAAAGTTAAGAGGGAATGAAATGAGTGGTATCTATCACGAGGGTTTGCAATGGTAACGTTACCATTTCCCCTCATCGCTTTCGGTTTTGGTATATTAAGCGTTCTATCACCCTGTATACTCCAG
>Ga0190359_1001228_pt1 | contig 16396 bp, 11 predicted proteins | sample 48721823_MG_FD_161269 | JGI IMG/M metagenome (GOLD analysis project Ga0190359, IMG submission 161269) | Hydrothermal vent microbial mat bacterial communities from Southern Trench, Guaymas Basin, Mexico - 4872-18-2-3_MG | ecosystem: Environmental > Aquatic > Marine > Hydrothermal vents >... | reverse complement strand
ATTGTCATCCAGTGATTGGTTGACAATCTTGAGTGCCGATCCGACATAAAAACCGCGGTATAGTTCCCGTCCGTAAGCAAGCATCGCCTGCGCGATATAATAATGGAACTCTCCGCTTTCGTTCCAGTCCACCCGCCTGACAATATCACCCGTCCCCAGACGCATCAGTGAAATGCCGAAACCTCCGAATTTGGGATGCGGATAGACAAAATTGGCGACATCATAAATGGAGCCTTCGAATAATGTCGCATGCATAAAGTTGAATTCCTGTTCCTCGAGCAGGCCCAGTGCCGCCTGGTTCCAGTACACCGTCGAAGCATCATCGGCCATGCCGATAAAACCGCCGCCCATACCGACCGAGCGCACACTCGATCCGATCGAGAATTGCGACTCGCGCCCGGCGTCACCCGCCTCAACCGGAAGTGTTACCGCCAGGATCATCAGGACCGTCAGCAAATATGTCGGTAATGTCAATCTCATTTCATCACCGCCACCTTGATTTTGACCGATTCATCGCTGTAATCCGGTTTGAAAACGAAGATATAAACGCCGTTCAGGACCATCTTTCCTTCATCATTGGTACCGTCCCAATCGACATAATTCTGACCCTCGACACCGCCGTTGGTCCCTGCCCGCATCATTTTTTCATACACCTTTTCACCGGTCAGTGTATATACAGTCAATTCGACATCAGTGTCCTGCTCGAGAATATAGGCGATCTCGGCCGGCCCCTCCTTGGGATTGAACGGGTTGTTCCGCACCGTCAGAGAATTGCCCAGTCCGGGGACAGTTACCGCAAAATTGCCCCCGATACGGAAGCTGTCGCTTAGCGTCCCCCGGACAGGTACCGTTTGATTTATCCTGGGTCCGGTTATAAACACCGCGCGAATATCGCGGCTGTCTATCGACATACTGAATCCGCCAATATCGATCTCGTCATTGAATCTTGCCCGGAAAAATATGGTATCCATGACACCGGGGTACAATTCATAGCCGGTAAAGTTTACCCTGAGAAGATTGTTGTCCACCTCCCCGACAGCAATACGAACATCATCGGAATAAAAACCGCAATCTTCGGCGGACAGGATCAGATCGGGAGATATCAAAAAGCCGTTGCGATCCGTTATCCGGATAATTATCGATCGCATCCCGACCACGTTGATCGAATTTTCCGTGTTATTCAGTAATTCGAGTCGGAATAATTCCCGCGTCGCTCCCTCGATAATCAGCGGTGATTGGCTGGCCACACCATCGACCACAAGTTCGGTAAAACCGGATTCCACTTTGATGGCAATCGTTTCCGAACCTGACATGATAAGTGCCGGTTGGCCGGTATTTGCATCTATCGGCGGGCCGGTAATCTTGAGTCTCATTTCCGCCTCCACCGGATTCGAAGGCGCTGTCATCTCGAAAGAAGCGACACTGTCGATTTCGACTGTCAGTGCCGATGAATCAGGGATACCAAAATCGATACCGCCGGTAATCAATGACACTTCACCGGCGCCGGCCTCGGCTTCACCCGCGTTTTCAAGTTTCGCGTCGACTGTGAACATCTGCTCGATATCGACTACCCCGTCATAGGCGTTGGGAATAGCATAATTTAATACTATCTGTGCAGGAGACTGGACTACCACCGCCACCGTATTATCCTCCGGGGGCAATACCGCGATTCCGTTGGATTGTACTTCCGCCTTGTAAATCATGATCGGCATTGAAAAAGCCGGTGCCGTCAGATCAAGCTCCAACTCCGTGGTGAGCGATGCCGGCAAAGATGTTCCATGTGCCTCGGCAAAAGTGGTCAGACCATCCTCTGATTTTATATAAACCGATGTATTCTCTATATCCGTCTCGGACAGGTTGGTGACACCAACCTTTATCGAAAAAACCTGCTCATGATTTACATAGGGAGGATTGAAGGTTATCAAATCCGCCGAAGCTATCTTGACCCGCGGCAGATCCGCCACCTGAATTGTCTCGCCCTCGATTACAAGTGAATCTGTTCTGGGCTCGTTTATCTCGATCCCCCCCAAAACCAGATATGGTGTCAGATCGGCATTGATAAGACTGTCGGGAATATATATTTCACGGGTGACCAGATGATTAATCCCCGGCACAAGCAGATAAGATTCGAGCAAACAGGCATCGCCGATAAACACTCCGTTATAATTCATCGAAAGCCGTGACAGACATGGATCAAGCCGGAAAGTCGATAAACCATCCAGCACAACATCGAGCTCAAATGATTGCCCGGCACCGGCTCCAACGATTGTCGGCGATAATGACCCGGCCTGGTACGATACCTCCGATGGGTAAACGACATAAAGAGAATCGAAATTCTCGACTGGAGGAATTATATATGAAGTGTCAGGAAGATTGACATACCCCTCGAACAACAAATCCCGATACCCTTCCGGTCGATCATCGAAAACACTGAAATCCCATATGCCGACATCGTAAAACTGGGCCGTCAGAATATTTCCTTCAAGTGTGTATTCATCTCTCTGAGGGAAAATCGTGTGCCAGTTTTGATCCGATGCCACCTGGACATTCAGCCGGAAATTCGCCTCCGAGAAATCTATACCGTCAGGCAATCTGATCTCAAAACTGAATGAATCGAGCGTCGAAGGCGATAACACCGAATCGATACTGAGTGAGTGCTCGACATATTCCGTTATCAGTTCCTGCCTTATTCTGACCGGAGAGATTACCCTCGTTATGACCGTTATCGTGTCACCCTCATGCAGATAACTTGATTCCATCATGATGATAATCGTATCTTCGGGAATCATTTCAAGCTCCCGGGTATCGAGATTAACGGTAAATCTCTCCACTTCCCCCGGCAGGATTGTCCTGAGCGGCCTGCTGTAGGCGCAGGGTTCGAAACATGAGGCAAAATACGAAGTGTACACAACCGGCTCCAGCGGCGCAAGACTACCGTCATTAACAGCATAAGCGCCGAATCCGATCAGCCGGCCAATAATTATTTCCTCCGGGAAAGACGAATACGGCTGAATTACTATCCCGTTAAATATGACTGAAGCCTGACCCGATATAATATTCCCCGATACACATGAAACAAAATTTCCGCCCGTCGGTCCGTAATAGACAATATTTTTCGATGCCAGATCGGCGATACCCTCGACAAAGTCGGCGGCGCCGTCAAGAATGTTCGGGATCAATTCCCCATGATTTACATTAAGGGCTACCGGTGATTGTGACGCATCAAAATCGCTTTTAATATTTCCGTACTTATCGATAGCCGTTATTGAAGCCGGTCCCATTAGTGAATTTCCAAAAAACTGTGTTTCCGTAATTTCAAATCTGAGATTGGCCAATTCGGCGGGAAGAACTCCAAAAACAGCCTCCCTTTCCTGGCCATCGATTGAGGCCTTCAATACCGTGCTACCGGTTTTGAAAAGATACTGGTCGGCCGAGCCGGCACCATCTATGACATAAATTTCATTGAGAATCGGTTCGAAACCGCCCGGCGATACCCCCTCCCCGACAATAGAAATATTCACCAGTCCGCTGGCCGCATTACCGTTGATATCCTTCGCGTTTATTACTTTCAGGTTCAACGGCTGCCCGGCGACGACATCATCGGGATATTCAAGTTCAAATGATACCGCCGCTCCCCCGCGTACCAGTATCGTCCCGCTGGTTCCAATTATCTCACCATCGGTTATTAATAAAGTCTGTTGCCCCGGCGTACCAAATACAAAACCGGAGCCGTCAAACACATGTTTTCCGGCGTCTGCTTCATTGAATAAGTATGGATTCTCCGCGTTATGAAATATCACCGCCTGCGGGTCACTCGAAGTAAAAAACACCGATCCTGTATAATCGGTTTTGATATTTCCAAAAGCATCGTAAACCGTCACCTCTACAGGCGACGGAAACTCCATTCCGGCATCCACCATCGACGGGTACTCATGTATCTCAAATCGTGACAGGCCTCCCGGCGTGACTGTTATCAAACCCGACTCCGCGGATAACTCGTCATATTCGGCCAACACCTTTCCGACTCCGACCGTAGTGGCGAAAAGATTCCCCCCCGACAAAATGCCAATCATATCATAATCACGCGATAACGACCATTGAAATTCAAGATCAGATATTAAATTGCCGAACCTGTCGACCGCAACCGCCTCAAAAAGCTGATTATGGCCCGCTTTCAATGTAATATCCGAATCCGGAACCAATTCCAGCGAAACCGGCCGATCGGGATAAATCATGAAACTTTCGGACAAATTCGGCCCCGCCTCGACCCGGAACCATTTGTTGAACGTTAGACCGGCGATCCTGTACAAACCGGCCACCGTGGGATTTTTGATCGAAATGAATTCCAACGTTATTACCGTCCCGCCCGGAGGCGACAGGCCCCACTTGAAAAAGATCACGATAGCGCTTCCAAATACATATGCCCGTCTCAATTCCAGGTCTTCACCTTCATAGTCATCAGAATAAATTATGTCTTCAATATGATCTAGATCGAATCCGGTCGGAAAACCGAAGGCTACCCCTCCCAGCTTGGATATCTCGCCCTGCGGAAGCGTTATATCTATCGTGTACACATTCAGGCTGTCCACCAGCCCGGACTCGGGCGTGACGACAATCAAGGGAATATCCGGACACAACGGAGCCACCTTGGCCCCGACAAATTCTCCGTCATTTCCCCAAAAATTTAGATCCTGAAGGGAATCGGGAAGACCATACTCAATCTCGACTGCATCGCCCGTAAATGGAGACAGCGCTAAAAACAGGATTATTAATGTATATTTTGTCTTGTTCATATTAATTGTTCATATTAATTATAATATGCTGATTAAGAGCAAAGCGGATGCCTTTGAGGTCTATCTGAGCCCATTTTTAATAGCTAATTTTACGTCGCAAATATTGCCGGAAACATGTCTTTATTTGACTATACTATAACGATTTACAGATGAGAAAAAATTTCCGCACGAAATCCCAAATCAACGTCGAATCAGTCTAAAAACCATTTCTCGAAAAAATCAAAAATGGGGTGCAAATAAATACCGTTAAAGCGCAGAATATTGCAATTATTATTTTTTTTGCTTCGCGGCTCTGGACTCCGCCGACTGAACCGTATTGGTCAAAAGCATGGTGATTGTCATCGGTCCGACCCCGCCCGGAACCGGTGTTATATACGATGCCTTCGGATAACAGCCATCAAAATCGACATCGCCCACCAGACGGTACCCTTTTTCGGTGGTGCCATCTTCGACCCGGTTAATCCCGACATCGATTATAACCGCTCCCTCTTTCACCATGTCCGCCTTGATAAATTCCGCCCGCCCGATCGCCGCGATCAAAATATCTGCCCGACGGCAGACTTCTTTCAGATTGGTCGTTCGCGAATGACAAAACGTTACCGTAGCGTTGGCCATCTCTGCCTTCTGAAGAAGCATCGCCCCGACCGGCTTACCGACTATATTCGAACGGCCGACCACGACTACCTCCCGTCCCGAAGGATCGATATCGTATCGGCGCAACAGTTCTACTATTCCGTATGGCGTGCATGAAAGAAAAGTCGGATGACCCAGAAGCATCATACCTACGCTATGCGGATGAAAACCATCGACATCTTTGGCCGGATCAATCAGCAATGTGATCGTCATTTCATCAATATGGTCCGGCAGCGGTAATTGCACCAGGATACCATCGATATCCTCCCGTGCATTCAATCCGGATACAATTTCGACCAATTCATCCTGACTGATATCTGCCGGGCGGCGTATGACCTCGGAATAAATTCCAATTTTATCGCAGGCCTTGGCCTTACCCCTGACATAACTCTGCGAGGCTGGATCATCACCGACAAGGACCGCCGCCAGACCGGGCGTCACCCCGGACTCTTTGAGCTTTTCGACCCGAAGCTTCAACTCCCCCTTGATCTCTTTGGCCACTTTTTTCCCGTCGATGATTATTGCCTCCACGGCTCCCTCACTCATTTAAATCGGATTCCGCGACACTGCCGTAATCGATCTTGAACCGCTCGATCCCCTCGGCCGCACCGTCCGACGCACTTATCGTCAATAAAACACCACTGATTTTTATGTCGTCTTTGGCACATGTAAACCGCTTGGGCATAGCGGTTAAAAAACGATCCAGCGAAGGCACCTTGGCCATACCCAGAATCGAATCATGCGGCCCGGTCATACCGACATCGGTAATATATGCCGTTCCCCGCTCCGAAACGGTCTCATCAGCCGTCTGCACATGCGTGTGCGTCCCGATGACCGCTGAGACCCGCCCATCAAGATAATAGGCCATGGCCTGTTTCTCCGACGTCACCTCGGCATGAAAATCGATTATCACAATATCAGTCTGCTCCCTGATTATGCCCAGTTCCTTATCCGCCACTCGAAAAGGACAGTCCACATCCTTCATATAGGTCCGCCCCATCAGGTTGAGAACTCCTATCTTGACACCGTTGACATCGGCAATATAACGCCCGTGTCCGGGACAACCCGGCGGATAATTGGCCGGACGAAGCAGTTTCGGCTGCTCATCGAGATATTTTAAAATATCCATTCGGTCCCAGATATGATTGCCCGATGTCTGGCAATCAACCCCATAGGAAAATATCTTCCGTGACATCTCCGGGGTAATACCGAAACCGCCGGCCGCGTTCTCGATATTGGCGATTACATAATCCGCCTCGTACTTTTCCTTCAGCGACTTGCACATCTGGGAAACAACAAAACGCCCCGGCTTGCCGACCAAATCGGCAAAGAACAATACTTTTATTTGCGATTTCATAACTCGTCTATTTGGCAAATTCAGTCGCCCGGGATTCCCTGATCACAGTTACCTTGATCTGACCGGGATACTCCATCTCCTGCTCGATTTTCTTGGCCAGATCGCCGGCCAGAATCGTAGCCGCCAGATCATCAATTGTCTCACACTCGACTATAACCCGGACTTCACGGCCCGCCTGAATAGCAAAGGCTTTTGCCACCCCCTTAAATGAATCAGCTAACTCTTCCAGTTTCTCCAGACGCTTGATATACGCTTCAAGCGGCTCTCTTCTGGCGCCCGGTCTGGCACCCGATATGGCATCAGAGGCCTGCACCAGTACCGAATAGGGCGACTCCTGCGGAACATCGCCGTGATGCGAAGCCACCGCGTTGAGAACAATCGGATCCTCGTTGTAACGCGCCAGGAAATTGACACCGATCTCGGTATGCGTCCCTTCCGTTTCTCTATCGATCGCCTTGCCGATATCATGCAGAAGAGCCGCCCGCTTGGCGATATTGGGATCGAGCCCCAGTTCCGCTGCCATCAGCCCGGCCAAAATTGCAACTTCCTTGGAATGTTGCAATACATTCTGGCCATACGAACTGCGGTAATTCAGCTTACCCAGTAATTTAATAATATCGAGATGAAGCCCCTGAACACCGACGTCGAAACAGGTCTGTTCGCCTATCTCGCGAACAATTATTTCCATCTCCTTTTCAGTCTTCGACACCACTTCCTCGATCCGGGTCGGGTGAATGCGGCCGTCGGCAATCAGTTTTTCAAGCGACATTCGCGCAATTTCCCGGCGGATCGGATCGTAACCGGAAAGAATGACCGCCTCCGGAGTGTCATCGACAATTACATCGATCCCGGTCGCGGTTTCAAACGAACGGATATTCCGCCCCTCACGGCCGATAATGCGCCCCTTCATCTCTTCATTGGGAAGGTTGACCACCGAAACCGTCGATTCGACTGCATGATCAGCGGCACAACGATAAATCGCCTGGATTATGATTTCTTTGGCTTCCTTGTCGGCTTCGCGCTCGGCCTTGTCTTTAATCTCCTTGACCATCGCGGCCGCCTCGATCTTGGCCTCACCAATAAGGTTTTCCTTCAACTCCTGCTTGGCTTCCTCGGGAGTCATACCGGCAATCCGCTCAAGTTTTTCATTCTGAGAATGCAGAAGTTTCTCGAGCTCCTGCTCGCGAAACGCGATGCCCTTTTCACGACCGCTGAGAGTCCTTTCCCGATTCTGAAAATCTTTTTCACGTTTGGTCAGGGAATCAAGCTTGCGATCGACCGAGGCTTCTTTATCACTTAGCCTTCGTTCGGTTTTCTGAATCTCATTTCTTTTATTCTGAAGCTCCCGCTCATAATTGGATTTTACTCCATACCACTCTTCCTTGGCCTCTAAAAGAGCTTCCTTTTTCTTTATTTCCGCTTCTTTTTCGGCTTCGGCAATCAGCCTCCTGGCGGTATCTTCGGCACCACTGACCTTCTTGTCGCCAATTCGGCGAAGAAGCAGCCAGGCGATACCAAAACCGACTAATGCCGCAATCACCGCAATAAGAATATACAGTGCGATGTTGTTCATTCGTCCTCCTCGCTCCCCCTGGTAAGGAGCTATCTATGTGTAAAGAATAATGATATTGGGAAGAATGATAGATTTTCAGAAGGATAAATATTTAGTCGGTCTCGGAATCCGGTAAGGTCGAATCCAATAAATCCAAAAGATTCTTGGCTTTCGTTTCCGCTTCGCTCATCTCGCCCTTATTCTTGTCCTTTAATTCGAGCAGTTCGCCCGCAAAATTAAGAGCAGTAAGAACGGCTATTTTTTGAGGTGATCTATTCTTCGAGCGAAGAGCAATCTCTCGCATATTTTTGTCAACATACTCGGCCACCCGCAGAATATATTCCGGATCGGCATGACCGCGTATGGGATATTCCTCACCAAATATTACAACTTTTACAACCTGTTCTTTTCCAGAAATATCAGGCATCTAAAAATATTATCCTCTGATTAACCAGATCTCTTCTTCTTATATCATTAAATAATCTATATCAAGTTGACTTCTAATAAAAACTTAAATATCTCAATTTACTTTGTCAAGAACATAAAAAAGATCAAAATTGTTCAAGTGTGCCAAGCTTATCGAGAATATTACCCAGCTTGCTCTTCATCTTTTCCGATCTTTCACTCTCATTCTTCTCGATCTCGGACAGTCTCGCTTCCGTTTTCGTTAACTTCTCCTTCAATCGACCGTTTTCTTCCATTAGACTTTTCTTTTCGGCATTAAGCCTTTCGATCAAGGTGACAGCTTTGGTGATCTTTTCTTCCAGTTTTTCCAGCGTATCCATATAATCTCAACTCTCTCTAATTTCCGCATTAAAGCACTTCTTTAAATGCTCAGCTATATTACTATGTAATTTAATAACTTCTTTGCTTTTCAAACTTCCCTTGTCGGATCGATAGACCATCGCGAAGGCAAGCGATTTCTTGCCTTCCGGAACCTGCTTTCCACGATAAAGATCAAATAATTTTACTTCCTCCAGCAACTTGCCGCCCGCCTTGATTATCTCCTTCACAATATCGCCCGCTTGAATATCATCGTCAACAACAATCGCCATATCCTTTGGCGAGGCCGGGAAACGAGGCAAATTCCTGAACTGAATATCATCATTTCTCATGTTCAACATTGTCTCAAAATCCAAAAGGGCCGCAAAAACCGGCTGCTTGATATCAAATGCTTTCGCGATTTCCGGGTCTATCATCCCGGTATGCCCCGCCGCCGGTCGATCCTCGAATTTCAGGTCAAATGACATCCCGTTCATATAAGGTATCCGGTCGGCATATTTGAATTCAGGCACCGGAATTCGGCACCCCGTCACCAATACATCGATTGCGCCTTTGAGATCGTAGAAATCAAAATTCCTCGGCTTGGTAAACCAGTCCGAATCCGATGCGCCGGTAATAATAAGACCCAGTTGCTCGTTCTCCTGTGGGGGATCACCCGGCAAAAATCCCCTGCCAAGCTCAAACAGGCAGAGATTGACATTGCGGCGGGAAATATTATGCGAAACCGACTTGAGCAGCGAATAAATCACACTGCTCTGCATGACCGATAAATCCTCGGCGATTGGATTTAAAATCTTCAACTGCGGTTGCCCGTTTCCCATTACTTTGGCCAATAAATCAGTGTCGGCCAGTCCCGAGCTGTAAGCTTCATCAAATCCCTGGGATGTCATCACCCGCCTGATCTCCGAACGAAGTTCATCATCCTTCCTCGTCACCGCCACCAGAGGACCCGAGTTTCTCTCCACAAACGGTATCGAATCATAACCCTCAATCCTGATTATCTCCTCGATCAGGTCCACTTCACGGGTCACATCGGGCGCATGTGTCGGCGCCAGCACTTCAAGTGTTCCTTTATCTTCAACCCCATATTCCAAGTCCGTTAATATCTTAACTATTCTATCCTTTGAGATTTCAGTACCCAGGAAGGAATTGACGCGTTCCGGGCGAAGCGTGATCCTGATAGGGTCCATTCTTTTTGGATAACAATCGACTATACCCGAGAGGACCACCCCCCCGGCATATTTTTGCATCAAATATGCGGCCCGATCTATGGCCGCCGGCACCACATTGGGATCGGCGCCCTTTTCAAATCGGATCGATGATTCCGATGTCATCCCCAGCTTTTGTCGGCTCTTGCGAATTGTGATCGAATCGAAATAAGCCGACTCGAGCAAAATATTTCTGGTCTTTTCCGTCACTTCTGTGTCAAGCCCCCCCATAACTCCGGCCGCCGCGACACCCTTCTCGCCATCGGTAATCAGCAACACCCGGGGATCAAGCTCATGTTCCTTGCTGTCCAGGGTTGTAAATTTCTCTCCTTCATGCGCACGGCGGACCAGGATCTCTTTATTCTTAAACAGGTCATAATCGAATGCATGAAGCGGATGCCCGTACTCCATCATTACCAGGTTCGTGATATCGACAATATTCGATATCGGTCTGATACCGCATAATAACAGCTTGCGTTTGATCCACCAGGGCGAGGGCCCGATCTTGATATTCCTGATAATACGCGCCGCGTATCGCGGGCAGGCATCCGGATCATCAATTGAGATATTTATATAATCCGAAGCCTTTTCGGCTGATTCTTCGAGCTTGAATTCCGGCCTCTTGAGTTTTGTCCCGGCCAGACAGGCGCTGTCACGCGCGACTCCAATGGCCGAAAGCATATCGGGACGGTTCGGGGTCAGGTCCAGCTTTATCACCGGATCATCCAGCCCGAAATAATCCAGTGCCGGCCTTCCGATTTCGGCGTCATCTTCGAGAACAATAATTCCGCTGTGGTCCTCGCTCATTCCCAGTTCCATTTCCGAGCAAATCATCCCGTATGATTCGACTCCCCGGAGTTTCGCCTTTTTTACCTTGAATCCTTCCTTAAGAGTCGCCCCGACCTTGGCCAGCACAATCTTTTGACCTTTGGCCGCATTGGGGGCGCCGCAGATCACCTGGAGATGCTCGTCCCCGCTGTCAACCACAGCCTTCTTGAGATGATCCGATCCTTCGACCGGCTCCAGCTCGATTATATGACCGACACAGACATTTTCAAATCCGGCCTTGAACAATTCTTCGACCTCGGCCTCGGCGCCGCTTAACGTAAGCCGCTCGGCCAGCTCTTCAGCCGACCACGGTATATCAGCCAACTCTTTTATCCAGCTGTACGGAACCTGCATTAGATGAACTGCCTTATAAAGCGAATATCGTTCTCATAAAATAATCTTATATCATTGATACCATACTTGAGCATGGCAATACGCTCGACACCGATACCAAAAGCATACCCGGTATATTTCTCAGAATCGATATCGGCCATCTTCAATACATTGGGATCGATCATACCAGCCCCGAGAATTTCCAGCCAGCCGGAATATTTGCAAAGCTGACATCCCTTGCCCCGGCACAGAAAACATGATATATCGACCTCGACGGACGGCTCGGTGAAAGGGAAATAACTCGGGCGGAAACGAAGACTCATCCCCTCGCCGAAAAAATCCCGGCAGAAGGCCACCAGAACGCCTTTGAGATCGGCCATGGTAACGCCTTCATCAACCAGAAAACCATCCACCTGGTGAAAAACACAATAGGATCGCGTCGAAATTTCTTCATTGCGGTAGGTTTTTCCCGGTGTGATCACCTTGACCGGTAATTTGCATTTTTCAAGAACCCTGGCCTGAACCGGCGTTGTATGCGTCCGCAATACCAGATCATTCCCCTCGACATAAAAAGTATCCTGCATATCACGGGCGGGATGATCAGGCGGAAAATTCAACGCCTCGAAATTATAATAATCGGTTTCGACCTCGGGTCCCCTCTCGATGGCAAAACCCATCCCATGAAATGACCGGCACATATCATCGATAACCTGGGTGATCGGGTGAATAGCTCCGAGACGACGGGCAATACCCGGAAGCGTGGGATCAATCCCCGCCTTAACCCTGGATATCTTAAATTTATTAAGCGCCGATTTTATCTCCTGATCGATCTCCACCTTGATTTTATTTGCGGCGGCTCCGACCGATTTTCTTTGCTCGATAGGGAGATCTTTTAGTGATTTGAGAATCGAGGTTATAACACCCTTACGACCGAGATATTTTATGCTGATATTATTGAGGTCGTCTTGCGTGGAAGCCGAAGCGATAGCCGCTAATGCTTGGGCTTTGATTTTATCGATATCTTTTAAACCGGGCATGGCCAGCCTCGAAATCAGCTGGCCTTAGCCATTTCCACAAGGCGCCCGAAAGTGGCTTCATCACGGGCGGCAATATCAGCCAGGGCCTTGCGATCCAGACCCACACCGGCCTTCTTTAAACCGTTGATGAAGGTGGAATAGTTCAAACCGTGCTGCTTGGCGGCAGCCGAAATACGAATTATCCAGAGACGGCGGAATTCACGTTTTTTATTTCGGCGGTCGCGATAAGCATAAGTCATTCCCTTATGAACCGTCTCCAGCGCCGTCCGATACAGTCGTGAACGGGCTCCGTAATTTCCGCGGGCCTTCTTCAGTATCTTTTTATGTCGTCTATGCGCGGCAACATTGTTCTTTGCGCGTGGCATTTTCCAACTCCTGCTTCAATTATTTATTCAATCATTAATAAGGAATCATCTTCTTGACGCGAGGGGCATCAACATCACTGACCAGACCCGACTTACGTAGATTCCTTTTCCGCTTCGGCGATTTTTTGGTCAAAATGTGTGAATGATAAGCCTTTTTCCTCTTGATCTTACCCGTCGCCGTCTTCTTGAACCGCTTGGCTGCTGACCGGTTCGTTTTGATCTTTGGCATTTTCGGTCCTCTTCTGTTTTACTTTCACACTCTGTGTTTTCGGGTTCAAAACCATTGTCAGGCGTCGCCCCTCCAATTTCGGCTCCTGTCCAATAGTGCTTACATCTTCTAACTCTTCGACAACTCTGTCTAAAATTTTTCTTCCCAGTTCGATTCGCGCCATCTCGCGCCCCGCAAACATTACAAATACCTTGACTTTGCTTCCCTGCTCCAAAAATTCGCGGACATGACGAGTCTTGAACTGGTAATCATGCTCGTCCGTCTTGGGACGATAACGCATGGCTCTCATCTGAACCGTATGCTGCTTTTTCTTTGCCTGCTTGGCCTTCTTGGCCTGCTGATATTTATATTTGCCGTAATCCATGATTCGGCAAACCGGCGGCTGACCGTTCGGGGCGATTTCTACAAGATCCAGATTGGCCGCGCGAGCCCTGGCCAATGCTTCCTTGACAGGTAATATCCCTACCTGCTCGCCATTGTCATCGATCACCCTTATCGGTGATGCGGTGATCCTCTCGTTGACCCGAACGCGGTCTACTCTTCTCTTTATATCTTCCTCCCTTTACAACAGTTTCGAATGTATTGCCTTGTCGTTTTTTTCGGCTTTCAATATCTCAATAAGTTCCGCCGGTTCAAACGAACCCACGTCCCCTTTTCCGTGAAGCCGGACCGAAACGGTACCGCTTTCCTTCTCCTTGGCCCCTATTATAAGCATATACGGAATTTTCTGCAACTCCGATTCTCTAATCTTATGTCCAATTTTTTCCGACCGCGAATCCAGCTCCGCCCGAAAACCGTTCTCCATCAAAGACTCCTGGATCTGACGCCCGTAATCGTTAAAATCATCGGTAATCGGCAAAACCCTCACCTGAACCGGAGCCAGCCAGAGCGGAAACCTCCCGGCATAATGCTCTATCAAAACGCCGAAAAATCGCTCGATCGAACCCAGGAGCGCCCGGTGAATCATGAACGGCCTCTTCAGCTTACCGTCCTTGTCCGCATAGGTCATATCAAAACGCTCCGGCAGGTTGAAATCAAACTGAATGGTCGAACACTGCCAGCTCCGACCAAGCGCATCCTTGATTTTGATATCGATCTTCGGCCCGTAAAAAGCACCGCCGCCCTCATCGACCGAGTATTTCAAATCAAGTATCTCGAGTGCCCGGCGTAAACCGTTTTCGGCCTTGTCCCAGTCACTCTTGCTGCCGATCGCCTTGGCCTCGGGACGAGTCGACAGATAAATATCATATTCCTTGAACGCAAACGGATCAAGTATATGCAGACAGAACTTGATCAGCCACACCAGTTCGTCTTCCATCCCCTCCGGGGAGACGAAATGATGGGCATCGTCCTGTGTAAAACCGCGCACTCGCATCAGTCCGTGTAAAACGCCCGGCATCTCGTACCGGTAAACGGTTCCCAGTTCCGCCCAGCGCATCGGCAGGTCGCGATAGCTCCACCGCCGCGACTTATACATCATTATATGAAACGGGCAGTTCATCGGCTTGATCTGGTATTTTTCCTCATCAATCTGAATCGGCTGATACATATCTTCTTTATAATTTTCGGTGTGCCCCGACCGTTTCCACAATTCAAGATTCGCTATATGCGGCGAGTAAACGAGCTTATAACCGTTCTTGAGATGCTCCTCCCGCCAGAAATTTTCGATCTCGTTTCTTATTATGGCCCCCTTCGGCTGCCACATGACCAGACCGGCCCCGACTTCATTGGTAATGTGGAACAGCTCCAGCTGCTTGCCAAGCATCCGGTGATCCCGTTTCTTAGCCTCCTCCAACCGGTACAGAAAATCATCCAGCATGTTCTTCTTGGGGAAAGAAATCCCGTAAATGCGCTGCAGCATCTTCTTATTTTCGTCGCCGCGCCAGTAGGCTCCCGACGACGATAGCAGCTTGAAGGCCTTGACAATTCCGGTATTCGGAATATGCGGACCGCGGCAAAGATCTTCGAACGATGAATGCTTATAAACGGTCACCCGGTCATCGAGAATATCCTCCTCGAGCATCTCCACCTTGTAAGTGTCATCCTTTTTCCGATACTCTTCGAGAACATCCTTCCGATCGACTTCGATTCTTTCGAACTCGGCTTTTTCCTTTATGATTTCCCGGACTCTCTTTTCTATCTTCTCGAGATCCTGGGGAGAAAACGGCTTTTCAACCTCGAAATCATAATAAAAACCTTCCTCGATCGGCGGACCGATAGCCAGCTTAACATTCGGAAACAGCTCGGTCACCGCCTGAGCCATGATATGCGCCGAGGAATGCCAGAATATATATTTGCCTTCGGGTGAATCGAAAGTAAGTATCTCGATCGGTGCATCCTCTTCGATCTTACACGAAAGATCACGCAAATGCCCGTTCACCTTCACCGCCAGCGCTTCCTTGGCCAGACGCGGAGAAATTAACTTGGCGACCTCGTAACCGCTGATGCCGCCGTCGAAAATCTTCTCGGACCCATCCGGAAATTTGATTTTTACTTCACTCATTCTATATAACTATAAGCGGGCATAAACCGGAATAGTTCCGATCTATATCCCGCCAAATTAATGGTGGGCGATACTGGAATCGAACCAGTGACCTCTTGCATGTCAAGCAAGCACTCTAACCAACTGAGCTAATCGCCCGTTCCTTACCGTCTTAAACATACAACTGCAAAACTTGCAAGCCTTAACAATATATTAATTTATCGAATCTGTCAAGAAAAATATTAGCCCTTAACTACCCCGTCGCCTTCAATATACGGCCCGACAACCATCTTATTTGATAAAGAGTCGCCAAATCCGCCGATATAATACTTTACGGGAAAGGATTCACCCGTATATTAGAAATATATGGCAAAAAACGCAAAATACTGTTACTTATTATGACCTCGAATAACCCTATAATTTTCAAAAAAAACAGGATAAAATCCCTCCTGCCGATCTTTGCCGTATTATTTCTAATAATCCCTCAATCCGCCTACTCTCAGGGCTCCATTTTCGGAACCGTCACCAACTCCGATCTGTCCACCCCCCAAAATGGTCAGATTATGTTTTATGGATATCTCGATGACACCGACGAGGAAATCAGACTGGATAACTCGATCGGGGCCGGCTATGATGCCGGCAACTGGTTCGATGATTTCCAGAACTACCTCACCGAAGCTCCCGGCAATCCCTATGATTACCATTTCTTCAACATCGCCAACGGCGAATCGGCAGCGTTATCGAAATTGATACCGAATAATTCCTTCCAGCAGGAAGACATTCAACTGGTGGAGTC
>Ga0190359_1001226_pt1 | contig 16413 bp, 17 predicted proteins | sample 48721823_MG_FD_161269 | JGI IMG/M metagenome (GOLD analysis project Ga0190359, IMG submission 161269) | Hydrothermal vent microbial mat bacterial communities from Southern Trench, Guaymas Basin, Mexico - 4872-18-2-3_MG | ecosystem: Environmental > Aquatic > Marine > Hydrothermal vents >... | reverse complement strand
CGAGCTCGGTTCGGGTTCCGTCATCAGGACCGCAATCAAGCAGCTGGAGGCCGCGGAACTGTTGAGGCAGGTAAAAGGCAAAGGAAGGGAAGTGACGCCGAAGGGCAGAGCGCTTCTCGACAACACTGCATACGAGGTACTCCAGAAGATAATCAAGCAGAACCCCGAACTTGGGAAGTACTGAGAACTCCGGGGTGTGGGAGATGAGCGCAGCGGACGATCAGGAGCTCGAGGCCATAAGGAAAAGAAAGATGGCGCAGCTTCAGATGGCCCGGCAGCAGGAAGAGGTGATGAAGGAGGAAGCACAGAGGATCGAGGCCCAGAAGAAGGCAATCCTCAGAGTTGTGCTCACCCAGGAGGCAAAGGAGAGGCTCGGGAGGCTGAAACTTGGATACCCCGAACTCGCCGCGAACATCGAGAACCAGCTGATAATGCTCTATCAATCTGGCAGGCTCCCCGGCCAGGTGGACGATGCAACGCTCAAGAAGCTTCTTGAGCAGGTCCAACCGAAGAAGAGGGAGATAAACATCAAGAGGAAGTAGGACCATGTCCAGCCGAAAACCCTTTGGAAAGAAGAAGAGGCTCATGAAGGCCACGAACACGAACAGAAGGGTGCCCGCATGGGTGATGCAGAGGACCGCAAGGAGGTTCACCACTCACCCGAAGAGGCATACCTGGAGAAAGAGCAAACTGAGGAAGTGATGTCGGACAGGGTGATATGAATGGCTGACGATATGGAAGAAAGGATAATGGTCGTTCCCTTGCGAAAGATCCTCGACGCACCGAGGACCAAGAGGGCGCCCAGGGCCATCAAATTGATAAGGTCCCACGTTGCAAGGCACATGAAGATCAGCGAGGAAGACGTCTGGCTGGATACCCCCATCAACGAGGCCGTATGGGGCAAGGGTATTGAGCATCCCCCGAACAAGATAAAGATCAAGGCCACCAAGTTCAAGGACCAGGACCTGGTGGAGGTCACTCTCCCGGAGGAGTGACCCTACCGGAGGGTGAAGATTGGCCCTCAGAATGGCTGATATCAACGGAAACTCATTCATCGGCGTATTCTGTTCCCTGATAGGGGACAGGGTCCTATGCCCGGTGGATGCACCGGATGAATTCGTGAATGACCTTGAGCGAACGCTCGGAGTGAAGGCCGTGAGAGCCTCCATAGGCGCTACGAGCCTTCACGGGTCCCTTGTGAGAGGGAACTCCCGGGGAATAATCATTCCCTATTTTTACGACGAGGATGAGGTGAGGAGAACACTGGCGGACGCCGGTGATATGGAGGATGTTCACATCCTCTCCCTCGACGATCCACACACTGCCTGGGGGAACAACATACTCTCATCCGAGAAGGCCGCCCTGGTGAACCCGGACATCAGGAAGGGTTCCCTCGAGCTGATAGGAGACATTCTGGGAGTGGAAGTGGTCCAGGGGACGATAGCCGGTGTGAAGACCGTGGGCTCCGTGGCGGCCATGAACTCGAAGGGCATGGTGGTCCATCCAAGGATAGACGAGAGTGAGAGGAAGATCCTGGAGGAGCTATTCGGTGTCGACATCGCCGTGTGCACTGCCAATTTCGGTTCGCCGTATCTGGGAGCCTCCATCATCGCGAATGATGAGGGAGCCCTGGTGGGAAGGAAGACCTCCGGTGTGGAGATGAACAGGATCGAGAACACCCTGGACCTCATCTGATCGGGGTAATGCGGATCCATCATTTTCCGAAACGTCTCTGCCTCAGCTGATATGACCTTACCGCTTTGAGGAATTCGGTGAATGTGAGGCCGGGCCAGTAGACATCCGTGAAGTAGAATTCGCTGTAGGCGTTCTGCCACAGGAGGAAATTGGATACCCTTATCTCACCCGATGTCCTGAGCACAAGGTCCGGATCGGGGAAGGGGGCCGTGTAGAGATACCTGGAGACGAGCTTCTCGTCAATATCCTCCTCGCGGATCCTGTCCTCCTTCACGTCGCGGGATATGGCCCTGATGGCCGCGATGAGCTCCTCCCTCCCGCCGTATGCCACGGCCAGATTGAAGAAGTAATCACTGTATTCCTTCGAGTTCTCCTCCGCATTCCTTATCGCCTCCTTCAGGGATGGAGGGAGCAGCTCTTTCTGTCCGAGGACCGAGACCCTTATCCTGTTCTTGTGGACCCTGTCATCGGTCGCGATCCTCATGAAGTTCTCCTCGAAAAGTGCCATCAGGGAGTCCACCTCCTCCCTGGACCTCTTGAAGTTCTCGGTGGAGAAGGCATAGACCGTCAGTATGTGTATTCCCAGGTCAACGCACCATTCCAGAACGTCCTCGAGCTTGTCCCTGCCCGCAAGATGACCTTCCAGTGGTTCCTTCCCCTCCTCGATCGCATATCTACGGTTGCCATCCATTATGATCGCAACATGTTTGGGAACGGGGTACTGCAGAACGAGCTTCTTCAATCTCTCCTCCTTCGCCTTGATGAGGCCCTTGGATATGGATCGTGAAAGATCGTTCGTTGATAACTCCCCCTTTGTGAATGCCGGACCTTCCTTCTAAACGATGATATTATGTAAACCTTTTTCATCATGCCGCCGATACGGATATCCATGCTTCCTTATGTAAAGGACAGGTCCGTCATCGTGGATGACCCCAAGACGGCCTCACTTCTGCGGAACAAGGGAGCTTTCGGCAGGTCCCTCCCCGGAGGGGGACTCGAGCTCTCCCTGATGGAGGCGGCCTACCTGATCTCATCCGGAAGGCTCGAAGTGAAGAGGTCCAGGGAGGGGCACAGGATTTCACCGCACGAGCTCCTGGCCCTCGGAATGGATGCGAGGGAGAGATTCCTCGAGGATTACCTGGTATTTGCCGATATGAGGGACAGGGGCATAAACATACAGGGAGACGGGGACAGGACGTTCCTGGTATATCCCCGGGGGAAAGGCCCCGGACGGGGGAAGGCCGGTTCATGGATAAAGGTATACAGAGAGCATGATGACGTTTCGATCGGGGGCCTGATGAGGGAGACGGAGAGGAGGGAGGGAATGGGGATGGAGCTCCTCTGCGCGGTGGTGGACGGCGACTGGGACCTAACATACTACTCGTTGAGAAGGGCCCTGCTTTCCCGGAGCAGGAAAAGAACACATCCCGGAAAGCCGGACCTTGGAGAGGATGTCCTGCCGATTCCCAACGGAGGGCTTCTCGTTCCCGACGGGGAGGTCCGGGAGCTTCTTTCCGGAATGTCGGTGGGAAGCTCCATATCCGATTCGCTTGCGCTTTCCAGGGAGGAGGCCGCATTCCTCAGAGGAGAGGAGGGCGATGGGAAGACGGCTGTCTATCGTGATCTCATGGAAAGGGGTTTCGTCGTGAGGACGGGGTTCAAGTACGGAACCCATTTCAGGGTGTACACCTCGGGATCGATCGAAGAGCATTCCGACATTCTCGTTCACCTTGTGGAGAGGGACGCGAAAATCAGCTGGGAGGCCCTCTCCAGGGCAATCCGGTTGAGCCATTCGGTGAGAAAGAGGATGCTTTTCGCTTCCATCGGGAAACGGAAAAGGGTGGATTACCTGGAGATCAGATGGACCAGACCCTGATCGACGGAGGTTCGAAAGGAAGACGGATCCTCCCTTCTGGGCTCAGGATTGAACGAACTTGACGTATTCGAGGTCCTCGCTTCCGCGAAACAGGTTGATCATGTCTCTTATACGGCGGGACTCTCCCCTCACTATGAAAACCTCCAGGCACTTGTCGTTCCTCAGATGAGAATGTATCTGTGTCCCGATGAGGTCCATGTGCAGGTGTCTTATATTGTCCAGCCCCCTGGAATCATGGGAATCATGGACCACGATGAGGACACCCTCGACATCCCCCGTCATTCCCTCCCTCTCCCTTATCTCGTCCTCCGCGGATCTCAGACAGGCCCTGACAGCCTCGCTTCTTCCCTTCAATCCGAAGATCTCCTGCAGCCTGTCTATAACCTCCAGGTTCTTCTCTGTAAGGGATACACTTACGACCGGCATACCAAACCTCGGTGGATGAAAGGTGTCAATGTTTAATAACTTTTTTTAATTTTTTATCAGAATGTTAATAACATTAGTGCTGTTAGTAATTAAATATTAATAGCTCCACTGCCAATTGCGGTGGTGCTCGCGGAGGTGAGACAGTTGAACAGACCGGAACCGTTCATGATTCTGATGATCCTGGTATCCTCGTCGGTCCTGCTCGCTCTCTCGGGCTGCATGGAGGATCGAAACGACGGGGAGCTGGACCTCATGATCGTATCCATAGGTCCGCAGAAGGAAGTGGTCGAGAGGATCGCGAAGGAAGACGCGGAGATCGTTGTGATGGTGCCGGAGAACATGGAACCCCACACGTACTCTCCCACACCAAACCAGATGATGAAGGTGGCCGAAGCGGATATCTACTTCGAGATGGGATCGGGCATAGAATTCGAGCTCCGGAACATGGACACGATACGGGAGACGAACAGGCAGATGGATGTCGTGGACATGTCCAGCGGAATCGAGATAGTGTCGTTAGAGGATCACGGTCCCGGAAGGTTCGATATTTCAAACCGTTCAGGAACCGAACGGGACGGAACGGACCCCCACATATGGATGGACCCGTACAGCATGGCAAGGATGGCGGACAATGTACTCGAGGCGCTGATCGCCCGCGATCCGGAGAACGAGGAAATATACAGGGCAAACCACGGATCCTACATGGAGGAGCTCAATGCAACCATAGAACATGTCAGCTCCGTTCTGGATGAATTCCGGGGAAGGAGCTTCCTCACATATCACCCCTCCTTCGGTTACTTCGCGGATGCCTTCGGGCTGATCCAGGTCAGTGTTCAGGAAGAAGGGGGCGAACCCGGTCCACAGACGGTCTCCGCCCTCATAGACAGGGCAAGGAAGGAGAATATCACAGTTGTTCTGGTGGAGCCCCAGTTCGACAGCTCCTCGGCAAGGAAGATAGCAGATGCCATAGACGGAAAGGTTCTCACGGCGGATCCGCTCGCATCCGATTACATGAACAATCTCAGGACCCTTGCGGAGAACCTGGAAGAAGCTTTCAATGACGGGTGAACGATTGACGGGAACGGTGAGACCTTGAAAGATGAACTGGCACTGGAGATCCGGAATCTCTCTGCGGGTTACGAAGGAGAGGTGGTGATCGAGAACGTCGATCTTGTCATCAGGCACGGTGAGTTCTTCGGCCTCATAGGACCGAACGGCGGCGGGAAGTCCACCCTTCTGAAGACAATACTCGGACTGATCCCGCCGTATTCGGGAACCGTCAGGATATACGGCGAGGGACCGGTGAACGGACGAAAATACATCGGTTACGTCCCCCAGTATGCACAGTTCGACCGTGATTTCCCCATCACCGTCAAACACGTTGTGCTCATGGGACGAAGAAGGTTCAAGGGGAACAGGCCCTTCTATTCCAGAAAGGACCTGGAAGCCGTGAGGGATTCACTCGAAAAGGTGAACATGCTCGACCATATCGACGATCACATCGCGGCCCTTTCGGGAGGACAGAAGCAGAGGGTGTTCATAGCAAGGGCCCTTTCCACCGAGCCAAGGATGATGCTCCTTGACGAGCCCACGGCTTCAGTGGATGCCAGAATGGAGGAATCCATATACAAGCTGCTGACGGAGCTGAACGATGATATGACCATCGTGCTTGTGACCCATGATATCGGGATCATCTCATCCCATGTGAGCAGCCTGGCCTGCATGAACAGGCATCTGTTCGACGGCGGAACGGACGGCTCGCTTATAAACCAGGAGATGCTCGAAGAAGCCTATCAGTGCCCCGTGGAGCTGATAGCGCACGGTGTACCCCACCGGGTCCTCCCCCCACATGAACATGGAAATTGACGGAAGTGGAAACATGCTGAATATCATCGGATACCTTGACGTTCCCTTCGTCCAGAGAATGCTCATTGCGGGGATGCTTGCGGCACTCGCCTGCGGTGTCATGGGGACCCTGGTCGTCGTGAGGAGGAACGTTTTCATCGCAGGAGGCATCTCACACACCGCTTTCGGGGGTATAGGTCTGGCGTATTACCTCCAGGGACTCGGGCTCACATGGTTCGATCCCATGCTGGGAGCCATCCTGTCCGCCATAGGAGCGGCGTTCCTGCTCGGCTCCGAATCCATCAAGAAGAGATACCGGGAGGATTCCACGATAGGTGCCATCTGGGTTGTCGGTATGGCTGCAGGTGTTCTCCTCATCAATCTGGTGGACCGGAACAAGGTCCAGGTGCTCTCGTTCGAGGCGATACTTTTCGGCAACATACTTCTCACATCCGTCAGGGACCTCATGATCATGGCAGGTGTCACCGGCATCATCTACGGGATAGTCATTTTCAAGTTCAAGGACATGGAGATGACCGCGTTCGACCCGGAGTTCGCCCGCATTTCCGGTGTGAGGGTCACCGCCCTGAACCTCGTCATGCTTGTGATGACGGCCCTCACCGTCGTGATACTGATAAAGGTCGTGGGCGTGGTGCTCGTCCTTGCCATGCTGACAATTCCGGCCGCCATTTCCAACCTTTTCACGAAGAGGCTTTCAAGGATGATGGTCCTTTCGACGATCATGGGGGTTATGCTTACCGCCGCGGGGACCATCACCTCCATAGCCTACGACACACCCCCGGGTGCCACCATCGTGATGTTGATGGGGGCCTGTTTCATCGCCGCTCTTCTGGGTAAATGGATTTATATCAGGGCCCGTTTTTCATTTCCGGGGAAAGCCTGAACCCCGGGAGGCGTTCGCTTGTACGAATTCACCGAGATCGACGGAGAGCCGAAGGGGGATGTGAAACTGTTCGCACTGAGCACCTGCGTCTGGTGCAGGAGAACGAAGAGGCTCCTGGACAGCCTGGGGATCGGATACAGATACATATTCATGGACCTTCTGGACAGGGAAACAAGGGATGAGGTCGAAAGGGAGGTCAGGAGATACAATCCCAGATGTTCCTTCCCCACACTCGTCATCGATGACAAGAGGACGATAGTGGGGTTCCAGGAGGAGGAGATCGGGGAGGCATTCGAAAATGCCTGAAGATGACCAGTGGTATTTCGATGAAGATGTCATAGAGCGGAACTTCGTGAAGCTTGACAGGGAGGCGGAAGCCGGAGGATATCACCTCAACCCCGACACCGAATTCACCAAGGAGCTCGTCCTCGGACTTCTCGTTAACGAGAGAAGATACGGATACAGGTCCTGTCCCTGCAGGATAGCGGACGGCGATATCGAGAAGGACAGGGACATCGTATGCCCCTGCGATTACAGGGACGCGGATCTCGATGAATACGGTTCCTGCTACTGCGCTCTCTACGTCGATGACGACATCAGGGAAGGCAGGAAGAAGGCAAGATCCATTCCAGAAAGGAGACCCACCAGGGAGGAGAGGGAAAGAATGAAGGAAGTGGAAGGGGAGAGGTCGCGGGCCTCAGCCCAGGGAAGCGGGCTCGATCTCAGGTACCCCGTATGGCGGTGCACCGTGTGCGGATATCTCTGCGCAAGGGAGGAGCCTCCGCTCGTCTGCCCGGTGTGCAAAGCGAAGAAGGACCGGTTCGAAAGGTTCCTCTGAAACGGACATCGACTTTCATTGAACGCAGGTCGGATCGGGCCTCGACCGGATGCACCAACCCCTAACCCGTTGTATCGAAGTGGTTCGAATCATTCGAAAAACAGCAGAGAATTGAATGATCGATGTCCGCAGAATTTCACGAAGATCCGGCGGACCACACCGGAGCTTCACCCTCTCGCCAACGTTCATCTTCATCCGACCGGCATTCGGGAGTTCAATAGATAATCAAGGTCCGATCGAAAGCATCGAACCCTGAACCTATAATCCCAATCCCCGAAGGTTCGGTGATATAGCGTTATTCCATTATCCAAATAGCCGACGACCGGACCGATCGAATCAACAATTTGATAAAAAAAACCTTCATGAACATAAACCCTGTGCTGATCGATGCTCACAATAAAAGAGTGAAGATTCGGTGTATTTCACCGAATCTTCATACTAAGAGAGGCCTGAAAGGCGCCTCTCCATGGTTTCTCCTTCAGATGCCATCAGGCATTTCTCTTGTTCCACCAGTCGACGATTGGTTCGTATCCCCAGAGTCCCCTTGAATACTTCATGAAGATCACGTATGCCACCAGCAGGATGATTATGATGATGGGGATGACATACCAGTACTGGGCAAGGCTGCTCTTGGTCTCCTTGAAGGTCACGGGCCTGGTGAGTTCGTTGTCGGTCTCGGAATCCTCATCGATCTCATTGTCGGGGTCCACCCGCACTATGAGCTCATATTCGCCGTCGAAGTCCGGTGTGAAGGTCAGGTTCCAGTAGTAGGAGTCGCCCGCGGCAAGACCGTCGGGGAGTGTCTCCCTCTTCATCTCCTTCTCCTTGGTGGCATCCTTGCCGACCCTGTAGAGAACGATGTCGAAGGATCCCTCGGCATCCACCTTGCCGATGTTCTTGACAAGTATGGACATCTTGGTTTTCTCGCCCTTCTTGAGGCCGTTCTCGTCGGGTTTTATGAACTCTATGTTCTCCACAACGAGATTGACGCCGTTTATGGTTATCCTCCTCTCGGACCATCCCTTGATACCCGCCTCGTCGGTCACGGTAAGATTCACCATGAATATCCCGGGCTTGGTGAAGTTGAAGACGAACACCTCTCCCTGACCGATATAGGTGACATTCTCCTCATCCCCTTCCTCGTAATACGACCACTCGTATGTGAGTCCCTCCTTCAGGTCGCCGGTGGTCCTCGGATCGTAGGACTGGGATCCGTTGAATTCCACATCATCCCCCACCTTTATGTCAACGGCCTCGAAGGGCTTTATGACGGACATGGGCGGGGTGATATCCCTTACAAGGATCGTTCTGTTCCCTGCCTCGCGCTCGTTGCCGACCGCATCTTTCACCTTCAGGGATATATTGTAGAGCCCGGGGTCGTTGAAACGATGTGTTATTATCTGACCGTTGACGGAGCCCGAGCCGTCGGAGAACGTCCAGATATGATCCACTATAACGCCGTTGTCCGTGGCCGATACGTTGAACTCGATCTTCGCATCCTCATCGACCTCGTAGGGTTCGTCAAGGAGCTCACGGCTCTGGGTCCCGTCATCGTTCTCGGTCACCACGGATACCGTGTAATTGTTTATTACGGGCAGGGCGCCGTCAGCCATGATGCGGATCCAGTCCTTCTCCGAGGAGAGGAGCCCGGAAGAATCCTTCACCTGAATCGATATATTGAGGTAGCTTCCCATGTTGGCGGTGAACTGAATGACGATCTCGTCCAGCTCCATTGCGAGATCCGCCTCGTAGGGAACCTTCTCATCGTCGATCCATATGAAAGCACTGGCGGGGATGTTCATCCAATGATATTCCACTATCGTGCCCACGGGATCGGATGAGCTCTTTGCGGAAAGGGTGACGTTCTCATCGAGTTTGACAATGTACTTCTTGTCCTCCACCTTGTAGGAGTCCTTCGATGAAATGAAATCGAGATCCGCAACGGGCCTCTTCTCCTTCTTTGCGTTGAATTCAAGGGGTTCCTTCACCATCAGCCTCGAGGTGTTCCCGTCGGGGAACTCCGCCTTGTCGCCGAAATCCCCCAGTATCTCGTAATCATCCGGAAGGATCACCTCTATCGTCTCGTCGTCGAACACGGAAAGGACCTCCACCCTGAGGGTCTCGTCCTCCTCGAGGACAAGCTCCGAGGTGTAGCCGCATTCCATCGTTACGACGGGGTTCGCGCTGTCTGTAATGTTCCCGAGAAGATCCTCGATCATGACGGAATAGCCATCCGCCACCGCGGTGAAGGCCTCACCGTTGACGCTGAACATGTCGTCGGTGGTTATCCAGGTGGGGCCGAACCCTTCCAGGGTATCCTCGGTGGCCCGGACCTCGTCACTCTCCAGTGTTTCCCAGTCGGCGGTGTAGAACCTTCCGCTCGCCTGCATCCTGGGACTTCCGAAGCCGCAGGGCGTGCCGTAGAGCCTCGAATTGGCATCAAGGGTCCAGACGGTGGTGATGACCGGCTCGACTATTCCACCATCTCCCGTGAGGTCGATAGTGGTCATCAGCGATTCCTCGGTGGAGATCGCGGTCATCTCGAACGTGTTGTTGTGAGGTCTGTAATAGTGGTCCCCTCCTGCAAGGTCTATTCCGGGGATCCACAGGGGCTCGTATCCTTCAGCTTCCACGAGAAGATGGAACGTTGCCGGATAAAGCGGAATGGAAAGAGCTCCATCCTCGGCGGCCCTCGTGGGAACCATGTGTCCGAAGGTGGCATCCCAAATATGCAGGGAGAGACCGGGGACGAAGACATTCCCGCTCTTCACAAGGCCCATTATCCTGTAGGAGCCCTCATCGGAGGATGGCTCATCGTCGAGAGCCACCGTCGATGTGTAGGTGTTGTTCACATCGATCTCCTCGCTGTGGGCGAGCTTCCCCTGACTGAAGACCAGGAGGTGAAGGATACCGTTGGGGGTAGTGAAGTTCGCCCAGCCCTTTGGTGTGGTCATCTCCTTGAGATGAACATCACCGTCTCCGAAGAGATGGACCTCGGCGTCCTCTATCTCGTCCACCCCGTCCGTCACCTGAATCCTCACATTTGCGGAGTTATCTATCCTTGTCAGTTTGATGATGATCTGGGGAACATCGTCGTTATCACCCGTCACCGAAAGAACCATCTGCGGTTCCACGGGGGAGATGTATCCCTCGGATGATGCGTAAACCTGATATGTGCCCGGGACTACATCGGCCTCGAACCATCCCTCCACATCGCTCCATTCAAGATCATACTTCATTCCGGTATGAACGTTGACGGCATATACCATTGCGGAATCGAGGTTCTCTTCCTTCTGGTTCTTGACCAGTACCTTCAAGTTGGCCGTTCCCTCTGCCGATGCCCCTGCCGGGATAGCAAGCAATCCCGCAAGAGCGAGCGTCAGCATCACGAAGATGCCCAGCATTCGTGCATATGTCTCCTTAGACATCCGATATCCTCCAGTTATATGTCCTTTCATACCAGGAACTAGCTGGCTTGTGCGGTCAATATCCTTTTCTTATATATCTTTATTCATGATACGGACCGCGTTTTTCCCCTGACGGAAGCATTCCCGCCGAAGCAGGACCCATTATCAACTTATTTTATTTAAACCCCTACACTCATGCCGCACCCCTTCACCTTGCGGCTCAGGCATTCCATTCCAGAAATTCGGTCGGGATGGAGAGGAGACCATTTCCCGAAAAGGCATTCGGAACCCCGGGACCATGATTGCCCAATGTCCTGCAGCGATCATGATGTCCGGATGAAAAGGTCGCTCTAGGCGATCCTCGGTTCCCTCTTCGGCATCCGTATCGTTTCGGGGACGAACTTGGAGAGCCTGTGAACGAGGGAATCCTTCTTCGTATCCCCGACAAGCGCATGAAAGAGGACATCCTTGATATTCGACACGGGGATTATCTCCACCTTCCCCTCGAACGCCTCCTCGAGAAGGACGTCCTTCAGATTGTTCTTCGGGATGATCACCTTCTTCAATCCGGACTTCGCGGCAGCCTCGATCTTCGCCGATACGCCGCCCACCGGAAGAACCTCGCCCCTGACGGACAGGGAACCGGTCATCGCTACGGACATGTCCACGGGAACGTTCTCCAGCGCGGATATCACCGCAGTGGCAATGGATATCGAGGCGGAATCCCCCTCCACGCCGTAGGTGTCGAGGAACTGGATGTGAAGGTCGTAATCCGAGATGTCCTTGCCTGTTATCTTCTTGACTATGGCCGATACGTTCTGAACGGATTCCTTCGCTATCTCTCCCAGTTTTCCCGTGGCTATGATCTTGCCCTCCTCCCTGGAGAACGCGGGTGTCACCTCCGCCGCCACCCTTGCAACGATCCCTGACATCTCCGAGAGGGTTTCATCCCCCTGCATGACCGCAAGACCGTTCACAACTCCCACGAGCGCACCGCTGTTGACCACCAAGGAGTACTTGTTCCTCCTCTCTATCATCTCGTCGGCCACCTGCTGTTCGAGGGATCTCGCCATCTTCCGTCCTTTCCTGATATCCGCTTTTGTGACGAGACCGTGGCCTTTCTCCCTCGCGATATCTCCGCCCGCCCTGATCAATCCACCAAGCTCCCTGAACCTCAAAGAAAGCTGCCCCCTGACCCCTGCCCTCCTCTGAGCCTCCCTGATCACCTCTGCAATGGCCCCGGCCGTGAAATGCGGGATCTTCCCGTCCTTTTCCACTTCCTGGGCGACGAACCTCACGACCTTCATCCGGTTCTGGAGGGTATCGTCCATGGTCTTGTTCACCATGACCTCGTATCCGTAGCCCTTTATCCTGGATCTCAGGGCCGGATGCATGCCGCCGTACCTTTCCCCGTCAGCTCCCTTCCTGCCGTAGACCGAATCGAGATTCCCGGCGGCAACCAGGATGAAATCGCACGGTACCGGTTCCGTCTTCACCATGGCTCCGGCGGATCTCTCCGATTGACCGTATATGGAGAACTTCTTCTCCTGCATGGCCGTCAGGAGGGACTGCTGGGACTCGGGCCGGAGCAGGTTGATCTCGTCGACGAAGAGAACACCCTTGTGAGCCTTGTGAATGGCACCCACCTCGACCCTCTCATGGGGAGGGGTCTCGAGACCGCCGCTCTGGAACGGGTCGTGCTTGACATCACCAAGCAGTGCGCCGGAATGGGCGCCGGTCGCGTCGATGAAGGGGGCCCTGCCCGTTCTCTCATTGCCAAGCAGCAGTTTGGGTACAAGGTCCTCCTCCTTTCTGGACATGGAAAGGAATCGAAACAGGATGAATACGGCCGCAATGGCCATGAACCCGAAGAGAAGGACCATTATATCCTGTTCGTAGAAGAAGAAATAGAAGAGGGTAAGCATCAGAATGCCGGCCATTATCATGAACCTCCAGGAGGATTTCTTCTCCTTCTTGATCTGGGCCTGGGCCTTCTGTGTTTTGACTATCTCCCTTCCCTTACCTCCGGGGACGGTCCTTATCCTCGGCTCGTTCGGGTCCTCCGGATTCGGATATACTATGATGTCCTCCAGCTCCTCTGGGGGCAGATATTCGGTCATGGACCTGGCTATCATCGACTTTCCGGTTCCGGGATCCCCTATCAGCAGGAGATGCCTCCTCTGCTCGGCCGCCTTCTTCGCCACCTCAACTGCCCTGTCCTGGCCGATCACCTGGTTCATCAGCTTCTTGGGGACCTTGATGTCCTTGCTGGAGTGTATGCCCTTCTTCTTGAGCCATTTCTCCAGGTCCTTTATGGTCGAGAGACCTTTCTTCTTTTCCTTCAAAGACGCATCATCTCTTTTTTCTGTGGAGGAAGGTAAACCTGGACCGTTAAAATATCTTTCCCCGTCAGGTGATGAAAATCGGACACGAATGACCATACATTCGTATCCGAACCTCTAACCCCCGCCCCCGAGGTATGCTGTGTAAGAGGAATTTAGGCGTATCTGAAGGATCGATCTACCGGCCGGTTTGAATTTCCAACATGATAAAAATGAACGTCCCCCTTGACCAAAACCTTAATCTCCCAACCTTCATCTCACCGACCATGCGAAGGAGAGCTGCCAGGCACGGGGGCAGGGACAGATGGGGAGCAAGGCCCCGTGACCCTTTTGGCAGGTGGCTCCTCGAAGACCCCAGAAGGGGGGCCTTCCTTTCGGCAGCGGTGACCGTCGGGCTGATACTGTTCTGGGTTTCGGTCGTCCTGGGACTGATAGTCTACATCCTCGTTATGATCCTGTAGCTCCCCCGGCTCAGGCATCACCCAGTATGGCCAGGGCCAACTCGACCTCTCGCCGGGGGTTCCTCGTCTCCACCCTGCCGTGACCGGGATAGAGGGAGAGGTAATCCCACTCCAGTGCCTTTCTGACGGACTCCCTCAGCTGCTTCAGGTTCCCTCCCGGAAGGTCCCATCTGCCCACACCACCATCACAGAACACCAGATCCCCGCAGAACAGTGACCTTCCCTCGTGTGTTATAAGCGATATCAGGCCGGGGGAATGACCCGGAGTCGAATGGACCTCGAATGACAGATCCCCGATCGCCAGCTCGTCCCCTATCTCCGTTATATCCATCATGGGGTCCATGTTCGTTCCGAACATGAAGCATCCCGTGAGATCAGGATCCGCCTCCCTCAATGCCCTTGCACATTCCGGGGAGGCGAACACGGGTGCACCGAAATGTTCGGAAAGATGGGACGCCCCCCCCGAATGGTCGAAATGCTCGTGCGTGAGGATGATGGCATCCAGACCGCCGCCGTCGAGGAGTTCTTCCAGACGCTTCAATACCCTGTCCTTTCCGAGACCGGTCCCGGCATCGATCAGTACCCTGGTCCCGCCGTGCGACACGAGAAATATGTTCGAGTCGAAGGGGCCGCCCGGGATGAGCTCCACATTCATAGTTCACAGCTCCGTGGAAAAGGATGGTTTATTACTTGAAATAACATTCGATAAGCATGGTCAAGGGGTCCGGCACATTCAGACTCCCGCAGGAGATCCGGGACAGGGTGCTCGAGGCGGTCACGCCCTCCGAAGAGAAGATGCAAGCAATCACGGCTTCCGCCGATCGACTGCTGGAAAGGATAAGGAGGAGTGCGGAAAGAGCCGGTATCCGGAACGTGGAGGCAAAACTTGCCGGCTCCATCGCCAAGGGAACCATCACGGGTACCCCGGACATAGATATCTTCCTGATCTTCTCAAGGGATGTCCCGAAGGACCTTCTCGAGGAGCAGGGCCTGATGATAGGAAGGGATGTTCTTGATTCGCCCCGGAAGAAGTACACCCAGCATCCGTACATAACAGGCAGGTTCGAGAACCTATCCTGCGATATCGTCCCATGTTCCCGCATCGAGAGGGGGGAGAAGGTGATAACGGCCGTGGACAGGACCCCCCATCACACGGAATACGTCTCATCCCGGATGAACGGGGAGCTTAGGAGGGACGCCGTCCTCCTGAAGGCGTTCCTCAAGGGTGTGGGTGCCTATGGTGCAGAGAATACCGTCTCCGGATTCTCCGGATACCTCTGCGAACTCCTTATCCTCAGATTCGGCAGCTTCGAGAAGGTGATATCGGCCTTCGCCTCGATGGAGGTGGCAGAGGAGCCCCCTACCAGGGCTGAAACCGTACGCACGGGGAGGTTCATGAAGGAAAGGCAGGGGCCCATTCTCTTCGATGGGGACTACCTTCTCTGCGAGGCTCCGAAAACCCCCGAAGAATACATTCGCACATTCGGGAGGGATGCCCTCATAGTCATAGACCCCGTGGATCCGGGCAGGAATGTGGCTGCTCCGGTATCGGACCAGATCCTTGCCCATACGGCGCTCATGTCCGGACGGCTCATGGAGGATTCCTCGATCGAACTATTCCATCCGTGGAACAGGAGGCCCTACGAGCATACCGGCGAACTCTCGGGAAAACATGGGGGGATGAGGGATGCGTTGTGGATCCCCCTTCCCGATGACGTGCCGGATAAGGTCATGACCCAGGCAAGGTCCTTCATTCTCAAGGCTGTCCGGGACATGGAACGCAGGGGTGATTGGAAGGTTGCTGCCGACCTCATACTGCTCTTTCCTCGGGATGCCGAGGTCGACGGGTCATACCTGAAGGCAAGGTATGTGCATTCGCTTGAAGGCCTGGACAGTGAGGGGCTGGTCGTGAGGTTCACCTCCGTTCCCGAGGAACTGGAAGCTGAGATGATTCACTACGGTCCCCCACGGGACAATAGAAGGGCGGGTGAATTCAGGAAGAGATGGAAGGACAGGACCCGGGTGGACGAGGAGAGCGGAAGATTGTACGTGATCGTCAGTAGGAAGCTCAAGGAACCGATCCCGATATTCCTCTCCCTTTGGGGCAGCATCAGAAAAGGACCCTCCTTCGAGGGGATCGATCCCGAGATTGTGGAAAATCAATTAATCAATGAGGTGATTTGGGAGGCATCGGAGCGCCTGTCGTCCTGATGGAGGCGATCGAAGGAAGCATCATGATGAGAAGATACCTCCCTCTGACTCAATTACGGCGTTCCTCTTATCCCATCGGAGATGGTCCCGTTGCCTCTTGAAAGGAACGATTGCACAGAGGACATGGAAAGGTCGCTGACGGAGCTGGAGAACTCTTCCAGGATCGCCAGGAGATGGATCGTCAGGATGATACACGAGGCGGGATCCGGCCATCCGGGGGGCTCGCTCTCCGCCATAGACATCCTGATGACCCTGTACGGCAGGGTCATGCGCCATGACCCTGAGGACCCCTCGTGGGAGGACAGGGACAGGCTGGTCCTCTCCAAGGGGCATGCCGCCCCGGCCCTCTACACGACACTGGCCCTCAACGGATATTTTGATCCGGAGGAGCTCATGACCCTGAGAAAG
>Ga0190359_1001225_pt1 | contig 16415 bp, 10 predicted proteins | sample 48721823_MG_FD_161269 | JGI IMG/M metagenome (GOLD analysis project Ga0190359, IMG submission 161269) | Hydrothermal vent microbial mat bacterial communities from Southern Trench, Guaymas Basin, Mexico - 4872-18-2-3_MG | ecosystem: Environmental > Aquatic > Marine > Hydrothermal vents >... | reverse complement strand
TGCTTGATACCGATGAGATCGGCCGTGGCCCGCGATCGCTCGTCCAGGTCATGGTGATCGAGGACCACCTCGAAGCCACGCCCAGATAGGTACTCGTCGACGGTCATCCAGGTGCGTTCCTTGCCCAGCTGGTCGGACTCGATGAGGATCTGCACGTCCACGCCTTCGGCCTCGGCGTCCGCCAGGGCCTCGATGATGCGCTGGTTGCGCAGGGTGTAGACGGCGTAGTGAATGAAGTAGGGATTTTCTCCTTCCGGGTAGGAGTTCTCGTCGCCGGCGCGCTGCTGGCGCACCCAGTCGATCCAGTACAACTCCAGCGTCACCACCGGCTCGCCGGGAGCGAAAATCACCTGCAGCGGGGCGGAGAGATCGGCCCCCGGGGGAAGAGGTGCATAGGCGGGAACATCGGGACCGAAGCCGTCGGCCTTGCCGTCCGGGCCGATGAGAGGCTCACCCTCCTGGTATTCTTCCTGCCAGTCCGTGCCGCTGCCGCCGCAACCGCCCGGGCCGGCAAGCCAGAGCGCCACGAAAAGCAGAAACAACGGCAAGCGATTCCTTCTCATGACACGCCTTCCTGCAAACGAGTAGGTACCACTGGAAAACTACGCCGCCCGGGTGACGGTTCCGCTGCCACCGGCCAGCGTCGTTGCGGCAATATAGCTTAATTTCCGGCCAGCAACAACTCCTGCAATGCGGCCACGTCGGCGCACAGGTGGTCGGGGCCGGCCCGGCGCACGGATTCGTTGCCGGCAAAACCCCAGAGCACCCCGCAGGTGCTCATGCCGGCGGCCCGGCCAGCGGCCACGTCGTTTTCGTAGTCGCCAATCATGATCCCGCCGGTCGGCTTCGTGCCCAGGCGCCGGCAGGCTTCCCGCAGCGGCTGCGGATCCGGCTTGGGACGCTCGGTCTCGTCGCCGCCGATGACCACGGAAAAGAAGCGCAGCAGGTCGAGGCCCTCGAGCACCTGGCGGGCAAAGTCACCAGGCTTGTTGGTAACCACCGCCAGGTGTTCGGCTGGCAGCCGGCCCAGCAGTTCCACCACGCCGGGATAGGGCCGGGTCAGATCGACAGCGTGCCGGCGATAGTGCCTGCGGAAACGCTGGATGGTCTCGTCCACGTCCAGCCCGGCACCGGCCAGGTCCAGGCAGCGTACCACCAGCTTGCGCACCCCGTCGCCCACCTGGCGGGTGATTTCCCCTTCCTCCAGCGCGGGCAAACCAAGCTCGGCGAATGTAACGTTGACCGCCCGGGCAATGTCCGCCCCGGAATCGACCAGGGTGCCGTCGAGATCGAACAGTATGGGATTGAAGCGGGCACTCATGGCCGTCACGGTAACACCTGCCGGCCGGCGCCTCAAGCACCGGCACCGGCCTTGACTACCGCCGTACCGCCGGGCCTGTCCCCAAACTTTATCTCGCAACTACAGGCAGTTAGCCATCCTCTCCGGCTGAAAACCGGCTGGGCCTGTCCCCGCGGGTTGGGAGGGGTTTGTGCTGGTATTACGGGCTGTTGGCAGTATCGCCACGAAGTACGATGAGGGTTATCTCCGAGCGGGTGAGAAAGCGCAGCGGGGGTCCCCAGAAGCCGGTTCCCTGGCTGACGTAGAGCCAGGTCGATCCGAAACGGTGCAGCCCCGCGATCACCGGCTGCTGCATCAGCACCAGGTACGACCAGGGCCAGATCTGCCCGCCGTGGTTGTGGCCGGCCAGCACCAGGTCCACACCTCGAGCGGCGGCGGCCTCGACGATGCGTGCCTGGTGCGACAGCAGCAGCAGCGGGCCCGTTCCCGGGCAACCGGCCAGGGCCCGATCCAGGTCGGGGCGCCAGGCCGGGTCGAAACGCCCGCCGTCGAAGTCGTAGACGCCGGCCAGGCGCAGAGAGGCATCTCCCCTGGAGATGGTCCGGCAACGGTTGTCCAGCAACTCGAACCCCAGCTTCTCGAATACCGGGCGCCAGGCGAGCCAGTCGGAGTAGAACTCGTGGTTGCCGGTGACGAAGTACTTGCCCAGCGGCGGATGCAAGCGGGCCAACGGCTGCACCATGTAGGCCCGTCGCCCGGCCAGGCCGTCCACCGCGTCACCGGTGAGCACCACCAGGTCGGGTTCGAGCGCCGCCACCCGCTCCACCACCTCCTCCAGGTACTCCCGCCCCAGCGTGGTCCCCAGGTGCAGGTCGGTCAGTTGCACCACGCGGGTTCCAGCGAGTGCCCGGCCCAGGCCGGGTAGCTGCACCTCGAAGCGGCGCAACCGCGGCGGCAGCCAGGCCGTTACCAGCGCCACCACGTCGATTACCAGGGTGACCGCCAGCACCACCAGCGCCACCACCCGGGCGAAGCGTACCTGGTGGTGCGGATCGGCCAGCAACCACCCGCCCCCCCTGATCTTGCCCGCCAGCCAGAGCAACAGGCGCACCACATCGGCACCCAGCAACAACACCACCAGGTAGAAGATGGACCCCATCCACAGGTAAGGCACGAACAGTGCCAGCCGCCCCCAGGGTGGATCCAGCAATCGCGACAGGGGAAAGGTCAGCACCAGGCTTACCGCCAGTCCCAGCAAGACCCACCGGAACACCCGCGGCCAGGGAGTCGACAGGGCCGTGTCCCTGACCAGGCGCAGGTAGAAGTACAGGTGGGTGCCAGCCAGCACCACCATCACCACGGACAGGAAAACGGCGTAGAACAGGTATCGCGACATGCCACCTCCCGGCACCGGCACCGGCAACAAAATACGCAGCCTGCCGGGACATGGCAACTTGCCGCCAATTTTTCGCGGGCAACAGCAATAATCTGTGCTAGACTGCCCTGAAGCAAGGGAGGTCCTCGATGCAGACAGGCAAGCTCTTTATCCTGTTCCTGGCGGGCACGCTGGCAAGTGCAGTTCCTGCCCGGGCGGCTCCCAAGTGGGTGCGGGTGACACTGACCGAGGACCCCGCCCACTCCATGTTCATTTCCTGGAACGCGGCAGCAGCCGACAGCACGGTGGAATACGGCCTGGATACCAGCTACGGCCAGACGGCCACGGGCAGCGCGGAAGATGCCGGCGGTGACATCGGGGTGGTGCACAGCGTACGGCTCGACGGCCTGCAGCCCGATACCATCTATCACTTCCGGGTCGGTGGTGCGGGCGATTTCAGTCCCGATCACACCTTCCGCACCGCCCCGGCCGATCGCTGCCAGCCGTTTTCCTTCGCGGTGGCCGCCGACAACCGCTACGACTTCGAATGGCTTCCCTCGGGTTGCTGGAAGCAGGTCTACGAAAAAGTGGCATCCGAGGGCCCGGCCTTCGTCATCAACTCCGGCGATCTGGTACTCGACGGATCCCAGAGCGACCAGTGGCGGGAATTCATGGACATCTCCGAACCCTGGCTGGCGGAAGTTCCCCTCATGCCCTGCCTGGGCAACCACGACGACGGTCCCGGCGAGGGAGACGGGGCCAATTACAACAAGTTGTTTACCCTGCCCCGCAACTCTTTTACCAACACCGAGGATCTATACTCCTTCGATTACGGCAACGTTCATTTCGTGGCCCTGTCCACGGAGACATTCGAAGGTGGCGATATCAAGTTCGGCGACCAGGCCGACTGGCTGGCCCAGGACCTGGCCGCCAGTGATCGTATGTGGAAGGTGGTGTACTTCCACCGGCCCATCTATTCCAGCGGCGGGCACGGAGGAGACGAGGCCGGCCAGAACGCGGCCTACATCCCCGTGTTCGACCAGTACCACGTGGACCTGGTGCTGACCGGCCATGACCACCTGTACGAAAGGGACGGCCCGCGTTACAACGGCCAGGACGTGGCCTCTCCCGACGACGGTACCATCTACATCGTCTCCGGCGGTGGCGGGGCCGCCTGCATCCCTCCCCACAAGCACCACTACATCATCATCACCGTCACCAACAACGTCATGCACGTGCGGGTGCAGAACGCCGAGACCTCGTGCCTGACCATCGGCACGGGAGGCAGCGGCATCGTCGAGGAGTTCGACATCGTCAAGACCCTGCAACAGGATCCCTGCGCCGGCCCGCAGGATGCCGACGGCGACGGCGTGTCTCCACCCGGCGATTGCTGCGATGCCGGCAACGAGGCCGCCCCGGGTTGCAGCCCGGACACTGCCCCCTCCATGTACCCGGGTGCCGAGGAAATCTGCGCGGACGGCATCGACCAGAACTGCGACGGCCGCGACGAGGACTGTCCCTGTGCAGACAACGACGGTGACGGCTATCCCTCCGACCAGTGCGGCGGTAGCGACTGCGATGACAACGATCAGGCCGTAAATCCCTCGGCGGTGGAGCAATGCGGTGACGGCAAGGACAACGACTGCGACGGCACCACGGACGGGGCCGACTGCGAGGACTGCAGCGACAGCGACGGCGACGGCCACCCGGCCGTGGACGCCGCCTGCCCCTCGGGAGACGACTGCGACGATGGAGACGACCTGGTCTACCCGGGTGCGGCCGAGCGTTGCAACGGCAAGGACGACAACTGTGACGGTGCCACCGACGAGGGAAATGTCTGCTCCAGCGATTGCACCGACGCCGACCACGACGGCCACGCCGCTCCTTCCGCCGATTGTCCCGCCGGAGACGACTGCGACGACGGAGATGGCAGCATCTACCCGGGTGCCCCGGAGACCTGCGACGACGGCATCGACCAGGACTGCAACGGCTCCGACCTGCAATGCGGGTGCCCGGACAGCGACGGTGACGACCACGAGGACGCCTCCTGCGGCGGCGACGACTGCGATGACAGCAATGCGGCGGTCCACCCCGGTACCGACGAGAGCTGCAACGGACTTGACGACGATTGCGACGGAACCACCGATGAAGACCTGGGTGAGATCAGCTGCGGGACCGGCCTGTGTGCCACCAGCGTGCCCGCCTGCAGCGACGGTCAACCCAACCAGTGCCAGCCGCTGGCCGCCCCGGAAAGCGCCGAGTCCAGTTGCGCGGACGGGCTCGACAACGACTGTGACGGCTTCACCGACGACAGCGACCCCGACTGCGGCGCCGGTACCGGTGGTTGCGGCTGTGCCACCGGTACACCCTACGGGTCACTGTTGCTGCTGTTGGGGCTTTTGCTGGGTCTTTTCAGGTCATATCAAACCGACAGGTCCCACGGGAAATAGGACTCGCATTTCCCTCAAGTCCTACTGATCGGCCTTGTCCGTCTCGTCCGTCTTGTCGGTCTTGTCGGCCTTGTTGCTCACGTCCAGCCGGGGATGCGGCTGGTCGGTGAAGATACGGGGGGTTTCCGGGGTCCCCACATGACTCTGCCCCGGCAGGCCCACCGGCCGGTATTCCTTTTCCTTGCCCTGGGAACGGTAGTCGAGAACGTGGGGCCGGTTCTTGTTACAGGCTGGCACGGCTACCACCAGCAAAGACAGCATGATAAAAAATACTACGTGACGCATGGCCGTCTCCAGGAAAGAACGCTTTATTGCTCCCGCCATCCCTTTCGCTATCAGGGCAAGGCATGGGCTGTCAACAGCTAGTGGACTACCCGGATTTCCCACCTCGGCCGCAATCTCCGCGTCGCTGCTGCGAAAATGGTCCTCGACGTAGTTGCACTACGACTGCGGCCATTTTCTTGCATCTCCTTGATCTTGCTGGCCGATCTGGGAAATCCGCAAGTCCCGGATGGGAGATTCTGGGACTAGTTGTTGTCTACCCTCACCTGCCACCTGCGCACCACCCGGCCGCGGACGTCTCGAAGCTCCAGGGTGTGAACCCCCCGGTTGAGCCTCTTGCTCAGTTCTGCGGTGCTCTTCACCCGTACCCGGTCCACGTACAGGTAGGGAGGTCCGTTCAGGTTTCGAGGTATCCCGGCTCGCCGGGAACGCCGGTGCCGGCGGGCGGAATGAGCGCGCCGGCGACGGGCCGGTCGCCGCACTTTTCTCGTCCGCCTGTGGGCAGGTTTTTTTCTGGCGGCACGTGGTGGCTTGGTGGTGGCCGTCGTCTGGCGCCTGGCGGCATCCTCCACAACGGCCACTGCATCGGCCCCGGCTTCTTCTTCCCCGGCGTCTGCCGCACCTTGCCCGGCAGCGGTCTTCTTGCCCACCTGCCCGGCATCGGTCTTCTCGCCCACCTGCCCGGCATCGGTCTTCTCGCCCGCCTGCCCGGCATCCGTCGTCTTGCCCGCCTGCCCGGCATCGGCCGGTGGTCCGCCTCCGGCAGTTACCGGCACCCCGGAATCGCTTGCCGCGGCACCCGTATCGGGTTCTGCTGCCGGTGCCGGGCTACCAGATCCCGTGCCGCTGCCGGGGGCCGCGGCCACCGCTGCCGAGGTTCCACCATCGACGATGTGCTCCTGCCGCTGCCGGTTCACCAGCAGCCACACCAACAGTGCCGCCACCAGCAGTAGCAATCCCAATAGCACCCAGCCAACCGGAAACCGGCGTTTACTCTCACCGGTCTCGAGATCGGCAATGGTACCACTGGGCAAGTCCAGGGGAACATCGAGACCCTGGGCCGGTCTCGAGGCTGCAGCAGAAACCAGGTCGTCCGGAGCCGGGACCGGGTCCGGTTCGGGGCGCTGCCCGGACGGTTGTTCCGTCCCCGGCAGCCCGGAGAACCACTCCTGTGCCAGTGAACTCTGCCGCGGCTGCTCCTGCGGAGCAGCCTCCTGCCTCGACGGCCCGGGCAACTTTATTTCCCGGGCCGTGGGCTGGGTGAACCGTCCCGAGAGATCCGGCACATCATCCGGACCGGGTTTTTCCCGTCCCGGGGGAGCCTCTCCTCCTGCCTGGGCCCGCAGCAACTCCTCACGCGTGGCCATCACCGTGGAGGCATCGTCCTCGTCTTCGTCGTCCTCCTGCTGGCCCTGGTCGAACTCCACCGAGTCCTCACCGTCGAACAGCAGGGGCCGCCGGTGGATGAGGGTTTCCACTTCCTGCTCCATCTCCGCCTCGATGGCCGCCAGCCGTTCCGGATCGGGTCGCATCCGTTCGGCCAGCTTCATCTCCTCGTCCAGTTCCACCTGCTGCAGGGCAATCTTTTCGCCGAAGATCTCGCGCATGAAATCCGCCAGCCAGGCCGCCGAGAAGTGGTACTTCTTGTCGATGACGAACTGCTCCACTTCCTGGCGGAACTCGGCCGCATTCTGGTAGCGCTGGCGGGGGTCGAGTTGCAGCGCCCGCAACAGTATCTGCTCCAGCCGCCGCGGTATCGAGGAATCGAACTCGCGCGGCCGGGCGAACTTGCCGGAGCGAACCTTCTCGAGAATGTCCATTTCCGACCGGCCGGTGAACATCTCCCGCTGGGTGAGCAGCTCGTAGAGGCATACCCCCAGGCTGTAGATGTCGCTGCGTTGGTCGACCCGCTCCCCTCGTACCTGCTCGGGTGACATGTAGCCGTACTTGCCCTTGAGCACCCCGCTGCCGGTGTTGGATGTCTCGCGCAGGGCCTTGGCGATGCCGAAGTCGGCCAGCTTCACCTCCCCGGAGTACGACAGCAGGATGTTGGGCGGCGAGATGTCGCGATGTACCAGGGTTGTCCTGCGCCCGCCCAGCTTGCGTGGCTGGTGGGCATACTGCAAGGCATCGAGCACCTGCAACAGCAGGTGGCAGACCAGTTCGTGGGGAGGAGCATAACCCTCCTGGCGCAGGCGCAGGATGAGCCGGGAAAGATCCTGGCCGTGAATATATTCCATGGCGATGTAGAGCTGGCCCTTGATGCTGCCGAAGTCGTAGATCTGCACGATGTTGCCGTGGCTGAGAATGGCGGCCAGCTTGGCCTCGTTGATGAACATGTCAATGAATTGCTCGTCCTGGGACATGTGCGGCAGCAGCCGCTTGATGGCAATGAGCTTTTCGAAGCCGGCAACACCATAAGTCATGGCGCGGAACACCTCGGCCATGCCACCGATGGCTATGCGCTTGAGCAGGGCGTACCTGCCGAATATGGTGGGTTCGAAACCGCTCACAGACTCACGTCCTGGTTGCCGGTTATCGTCACGTTACCGCATGTGCGGGAATTGTAGAATGATGCTCGACGCCAGTCAAAAATGCAGCGTGCCCACTTGTAAAATATCCGCGGCCCAATAGCATGAAGGTGGCAACCACCCGGGAGGAATTCCATGCACGATGCTATCTTTCCCCTGCTGCTGGCCGGAGCCTTGCTGGCCTGCAGCCCGGCCCGCGCCGGCCAGCGTACCGCCCGCCGCCCGGCCGAACTGGTGCTGCGCTCGGCCACGGTCATCACCATGGACGACCAGCGGCCCCGGGCCCGGGCGCTGGCGCTGGGCGGCGGACGAATCCTGGCCGTGGGCAGCAACCGGGAAATGCAGAAGTTCATCGGCGACAATACCCGGGTGGTGGACTTGAACGGACAAGCAGTGCTGCCCGGGTTCATCGATGCCCACGGACACTTCCTGGGCCTGGGCCGGAGCCTCATGCAACTCGAGCTGGGTGAATGCCGCAGCTTCGACCAGGTGGTCGAGCGCGTAGCCGCGGCGGCCGGACAAGCCCGGCCGGGAGAGTGGATCCTGGGCCGGGGCTGGCACCAGGAGCGCTGGCAGAAACAGCCGGCGACGCTGGCAGAGGGAATGCCGCTGCACCATGAGCTTACCAGGGCCAGTCCCGCGAACCCCGTCTACCTGCGCCATGCCAGCGGCCACGCCGCCCTGGTGAACCAGGCTGCCCTGCAGGCTGCCGGTATCACCGCGTCCAGCCGCGATCCCGCCGGCGGGCATATCATCCGCGACAACAGCGGCCATCCCAGCGGTTGCCTGCTGGAGGCGGCCATGGAACCCGTGGAAGCAGCCTACCAAAAATGGTGGCATGCCCTGGCGGCCGCCGAGCGTGAGGCGCGGTTGCGCCGGGCCGTCGACCTGGCCAGCCGAACCTGCCTCCGCCAGGGTGTCACCACCTTCTCGGATGCCGGTTCCAGCTTCGAAGAGATTGACTTCCTGCGCCGTCTGGCCCGCGCCGGCCAGCTCAGGCTGCGCCTGTGGGTGATGATCGGCGAGGACGACGCCGCCATCGAAAGCAACATTGCCAACTATCGCATTGCCGGCGAGGGTAACGGCCGGCTCTGGGTTCGCGCCATCAAGCGTTATGCCGACGGGGCCCTGGGTTCCCACGGGGCGCTGCTGCTCGAACCTTACAGCGACCGGCCCGACACCGTGGGCCTGGCCCTGACCAGCGCCGCCAAGCTGGAACGTTCGGCCCGCCTGGCCCGGCAACTGGGCCTGCAGCTGTGCACCCACGCCATCGGCGATGGAGCCAACCGCATGGTGCTCGACGTCTACCAGAAGGTACTGGCCGACCTGCCCGACCCGGCCCGGCTGCGCTGGCGCATCGAGCACGCCCAGCACCTGCACCCGGACGATATCGGGCGCTTCGCCGAGTTGGGCATCATCGCCTCCATGCAGTCCTACCACTGCGTCTCCGACGGACCCTGGGTAGAACGCCGCATCGGCCGGCAGCGGGCCGCGGCCGGGGCCTATGCCTGGCAGTCGCTGCTGGCCAGCGGGGCACACCTGGCCTGGGGCACCGACACCCCGGTGGAGGCAGAAGACCCGCTGGCCGGCTTGTACGCCTTCGTAACCCGACGCCTGGCTGACGGCAGCCGCTTCCACCCTCGCCAGTGCATCTCCCGGCTGCAGGCCCTGCGAGCCATGACCATCGAAGCGGCCCATGCCGACGGGCTGGAGCGGCAACTGGGTTCGCTCACCCCCGGCAAGCGTGCCGACCTGGTGGTGCTCTCCGCCGATCCCCTCTCGGTGCCTGAAGCGGACATCCCGCGCCTGCGGGTACTGGCCACCCTGGTGGACGGCCGGCCGGTCTGGCGCACAGGGAAGATTTCGTGGTAGGGTTGAACAGTCAGTCTCGGGGAGAACGGTCATGAAGACGAGTAGTTTTGCCCTGTCCATTCTGTTGCTGCTGGGCGTCGCCGCTGCCTGCTCGTCGGACACCTCGGGCAACGGTGACGGCGCCGAGTGGCCTGATATCTGTCGTGACAATCCCTTCGACGAGCACTGCGGCCAGGAGTGCGTCTCCTCGGTGGACTGTGGGCCCAACCTCTACTGCGGTCCCGACAAGACCTGCCGGGCCGACTGCACCCCCGGCGGCGGCGAGTGCGGCCCCAACGCCTTCTGCACCGACCACGGCCATTGCACGGAGGAGTGTGCCAGCGTCTCGGTGGAACTGGAACACATCATTCCCACGGTAATGCTGCTCATCGACCAGTCAGGTTCCATGAGCGACGATTTCGGTGGCACCAGCCGCTGGCAGGCCATGCGGGCGGCACTGGCCGATCCCCAGCAGGGGGTGGTCTACCAGCTGCAAGACGAGATCATCTTCGGGGCCGCCCTGTATACCAGTGACGGCGGCTTCGCTGGTGGAGACTGCCCCATCCTGCAGAAGGTAGCCCCGGCCCTCCACAACGCCCAGGCCATCGGCAAGCTGATCGGCGACAACGGCCCCCAGGGTGACACGCCCACCGGCGAGTCCATCACGGCGGTGGTGAGCTACCTCGACGGCCTGCCGCCCGACAGCATCACTCCCCTGCGCATCATCGTGCTGGCCACCGACGGCGAGCCCGACACCTGCGAGGTCCCCAACCCCCAGACCGGCCAGCCCCAGGCGGTGGCCGCCGCCCAGGCCGCCTTCAGCGCCGGGGTCAAGACCTTCATTCTCAGCGTGGGCTCTGACGTGGCCGCCTCCCACCTGCAGGACATGGCCAACGCCGGCGCCGGCCTGGACGTCGGTGGCGGCCAGAACGCCCCCTACTACGTGGCCAACGACCCCGAGCAACTGCGCCAGGCCTTCGAGCAGATCGCCCAGGGTTCGCGCAGCTGCCTGTTCGCCCTGGAGGGCGAGGTGCAGCCCATCGAGTACGCCGCCTACGGCAAGGTGGTTCTCAACGGGCGCGAGCTGGAATTCCAGGATCCCGACGGCTGGCGCCTGGCCGATGCCGGTACCCTGGAGTTGCTGGGCAGCGCCTGCCGGGAGTACCTCGATACCGAAAACCCCACCCTGGAAGCGTCCTTCCCCTGCGGGGCCGTGTACGTACCCTGAGGGCTCCATCGCCGCGCGCCGCCGCTCCGAGCGCGTACTCTCTACATTGAGAGCGCGTAGACGAAGCTGGCCTTGTCGGACCGCAGGATGCGCTCCCTTATCAGTCGCCGCGGTACGCGGACAGCAGGGCGCTGCGATCGGGCATCCTGATCGGCGGGGTCTCCAGGGCAAAGCCCGCGTTTTTTGCAGTCTCCAGTGTTTTTTCGAATTCCCCCGCCGAGACGTGCCCCTTCGGCTCCACCACCAAGAGCTTGCCGCCAGGCTTCAAGGCGGCAAAGACGTCCCGGAAGAACTGGGCCATGTCGGACACCTCGTGGACGACATGCAGGGCGGCAGCGAAATCCACCCGGCCCGCCAGATCGGATATGCCCAGACTGCCGCCCTCGACCAGGCGCGGCTCGATCCTGTCTTGCAGGCCGGCCTTGCGCGCCCTCTTCATGAGCTTGTCCAGCATCTTCTGCTGGACCTCCAGCGCCACAACCCTGCCCCCCGGCCCTACCATCCGGGCCAGCGGCAAGGTGAAAAAACCCATGGCCGGGCCCGGCTCGAGAACGGTCATCCCCTCGCTTACGAACGGAGCCAAGAGCTTCTGGGGATTCTCGAAGAACCTCCTTAAAGGACTCAGCAACAGGTAACCAATGATAGGCGGGCACACGTGATCGGCCATCGCAATATCCTCAAGTGGCCGGGCCGGGTTCAGCCTGGCCGGTCTCGTCGCCGTCGGCGTGCTTTCTCATGAAGGCCCTGGCGTGGGATCGGAACTTGGCCGGGTGCCCGCCCGCCAGGGAATTTTCCAGCCAACCGCCGGCGCACCTGACGTTGCCCGGCCGGCTCCTTCATGCCGAAACAGTGACCGGTAAACCATGGATCCTCCGCAAGCTCCACGAGCATGCTGCCACCCCAGCAGTATGCCACGTCCGGGCAGAAATCGCCATTGATTGACTGTCTCGATTTTGCTCTGATGATCGTCACCTCTATTTCAAAGGAGAATGCCATGCCCTTCATTCGCGTTGAAACCAATGTTTCACTGGACGATGAAGACAAGCAGCAGTTCATCAAGAAATTCTCCGGCGCCGCCGCCAGAATGCTCGCCAAGCCGGAAAGTTATGTAATGATCGCCCTGGACGCCGCCAAGCCGCTCGTGTTCGGAGGCAACGGAGAGCCCGCGGCCCACGTCTCGCTGGGCAGCATCGGCCTGGCCCGCGAGAGTTGCCCCGAACTGTCGGCCGGAATCTGCAAACTGCTCGAAGCCGAGTTGTCGATCCCCCAGAACAGGATCTATATCGACTTCCGGGATCTCGAAGGCGGCATGTTCGGCTTCAACGGCAAGACCTTCTAGGCCGAAGGGCGAACGGACAGCAGGGCGCTGCGATCGGGCCGGGGCATAGAAGGCCCGCCACGGATTCCCCTCCCCCCCTCGGGCCACCCGTGGCTCCGTGACCGGGTCTATTGACAAGGACGGCAACTATCCCCCAGTATCGACAAGCGAAAAGCCATGGTTCATAAAACTGCCCTCATCAGGCGGGCGAGTGTCTGCGCCCTTTCCATTCTGCTGCTGGCCGGCGGCCGGGCGACGGCCCTGCGCTACCGGCCGGCCCCGGACGAGACGCTGTCCCACGTGGCCCTCATCCACTACGGCAGTCCCCGCAAGTTCGTCTACCTGCTGTCTCCCAACGCCATCAGCGATCCCGATCGCCTTCCCTCCGGCAGGTCACTGTGGGTTCCCACGGTGTGGCGCTACCGGGTGAAGAAGGGAGACACCCTGGGCTCCATCGCCGCCCGTTACCTGAAGGATTCCTCGCGGGCGGATTTCCTGCTGTGGCTCAACCGCATCAAGGATCCCAAGACCATCGAAGCCGGCACCCTGCTCACCATTCCCTTTCTCATCCGCCACCGGGTGCAGCGGGGCCAGACCATGGTGGATGTCGCCCGCCGCTACTATTTCAGCTCTCGCCCGGCCGGCCTGCTGCGCCGCTTCAACGGCAAGAGAACCAATGCCCTGAAGGCCGGCGAGATCGTCTGGGTGCCCATCTACGATCCCGAGGCAGCCATCGACAAGGTTCGCCAGCGGCGCAAGCGCCACGAAGAGCAAGAGAAAAAGCTGCGCCAGCAGGCGCGACAGATGGCCAGTCGTGCCGTGAAGGCGGCCAGGCCGGCAGAGAAGGCACCCGCCAAGCCAGCCGAGCAACCAGCGGCCAGTTCCTCGTCGTCTCCGAGCGCATCACCAACCGGCCAGCAGGCAACGGCCAAGGAGATCCCGCCGGCCGAGACGGCGGCGGTACCTACACCCCGCCGGGCCAGCCGCCTTATCCAGAAGGCCTTCCGCCTTTACCGTGACGGCGAGTACGAACTGGCCCGGGCCACCCTGCTGGGGGTGATCGAAGACGGCAAGCTGCAGCCAGCCGACGAGGCCGAGGCCCGGGAGATTCTGGCCTTCTGCCTGGTGGCGCTGGGCCGTGAGCGGGATGCCGAGCACGAATTCGTCAGGTTGTTGATGGTGGTTCCCGATCGCACCCTCGATCCGGTCACCACTTCACCCAAGGTACTCAAGGTGTTCGAACGCGCCAAGGGCGCGGATTGAACACACCAGGGAGGAGTATCATGAAAAAACTGTTCATGGTGGCAAGCATGCTGCTGGTAGTGGGCCAGGCCGGCTTGGCAGCGGCCCAGACGTGTACCGTTACCAACAACGATGGTTCCACGGATTCGTTCGCCCCCCCCGGCAGCCTGGGCAACTGCATCAACCAGGCCAATTCCTTTCCGGGCCCCTTCACCATTTCCTTCAACATCCCCGCCAACGTGGCCCCGGACATCATCGCCGACACCGAGTACCTGATCACCAACTCCTGGGGAGTGGTCATCGACGGCTACACCCAGCCGGGCGCCGTGCCCAACACCAACTTCACCCCGCAGCCGCTCAACACCCAGCTGGTGGTCTCGGTCAGCGTCGTCCCGGACACCACCATGTGGCGCGGCTACGCGGTGTTCCGCATCGAGGCCAGCAACGTTACCATCCGCGGGCTCAACATCCACTCGGGCCCGCTGTTCGAGGTGGCCATCTGCTTCTTGTCCGGCGCGGGCGCCGACTGCAACGGCAATCGCATCGAGGGCAACTTCCTGGGCACCGACATCACCGGCACCATGCCTCGGCCGAGCGGCTGGCTGCCCTGGAACCCACCCTACGGCGCCGGGGTATTCCTGGGCTCGGGCTCCAGCCAGAACCTGGTAGGCGTCTTTCCCGACGGCAACAACGACGCGGCCGAGCGCAACCTCATTTCCGGAGAGAGCCCCCAGGGCAGCCCCGGCACCAGCTTCGTAGGCCACGGCGTCCTCATCGACGGTACCGGTACCCGCCCGGTCAACAACTACATCATCGGCAATGTAATCGGCAGCAACCCTGACATCACCGCACCGGTACCCAACAACTACGGCATCACCATTTACAACGGTGTGGGCGCGGGCCAGATCATCGGCAACGTCATTGCCGGCAACTTGGCAGACGGCATCTGGTCGGGCATGGCACCCGGCTCCATCGGCGGCAACAACGCCCGCTGGGACATCGTCGCCAATGCCATCGGCATCGCTCCCATCAGCGACACCCTGCTGCCCAACGGCGAGGACGGCATTCACATCGAGGGCGGCACCCAGGACTTCACCATCGGCGAACTCGACAACTGGGCCATGGCCAACGTCATCTCCGGCAACGGCCGTCACGGTATCTATATTTACGGTGCCAACCTGGCCAGCACCCGCGGCAACGGCATCTACAACAACATCATCGGCCTCGACACCTCCGGGGCCCAGGCCCTGGGCAACGCCGAGGACGGCATCATGGTCGTTGCCACGGTGGACAGCAACTTCATCGGCAATGACGCCGACTCGGGAACCAACCTCATCTCCGGCAACGGCGGCTCCGGCATCACCTTGCTGGGCGCTGCCGACACCAGCATCAAGGGCAACTGGATCGGCCGCAACTTCACCGGCGACACCCCGCGGCCCAACGCTTCCAACGGCGTCACCCTGGGATGTACCGACACCACCTGCTGCGACGGCACCACCATCTACCAAAACGACATCCTCTGGAACGGCGAAAACGGCATCGCCCTTTACGGCCCCAGCACCAACACCGATATCGGTTCGGGCAACGATATCTCCGGCAACTCCGCCAGCGGCCTGCTGGCCATGCTGGCCGACAACACCAACGTCCTTCACAACAATGATATCAACGATAACGGCATAGAGGGCGCCTTCCTGGTGGGCAGCGCCTTGGGAGTGACTGGCAACGAGATCTCCGGCAACAGCGACTGGGGAGTGGCTTCAATTCCCTACTACGCCAGCACCTGGGGGCCGGGCGGGGCCGGCGACGACGTCACGGGCGACTCCCAGATACAAGGCAACACCATCGAGAACAATCTTGCCGGGGGCATCATCAGCCAGGACACCGAGCCCGCCAACGGCACCACCCTGGGCAGCGACAACACCATCGGCGACAACAACGGCAACCTGGACGTGCTGCAGGCCTGGTTCGGAGCGGTGGAGATCCTCGACGACGGCACCCCTCCCACCCCCATCACCACCGGCACCTACCAGGTCAACCTGTCGGACGGCCTGGGCTACTCGCTGGACGGCAGCACTCCCGACGGCGGCCTGTGGGGGCCCGACGGTAGCGGCAGCGTCTCGCCCTTCACCTACGATGACGTCTATACCTGGTTCTTCGTGCCCGCCTACCTGGTGGCCAACGACGGCACCTTCTACCAGGCCAATCCCTGGACGGTGACCGTGGTCGGCCCCACCAGCGGCTCGGCCGGCTACACCTTCGACGGGGTAAACAACGATTCCGACCTGGGCGGCCAGCCGGCCGGCATCATGACCGGCAGCGAGTTCCGCTACCAGGTGGCCGAGGTGGTGACCTACCCCGACGCCGACCAGGACGGAGTGATCGACACCGACGACTGCGCTCCCAACGACGCCAACTACCAGGGTCCCGCGGGTGTTCCCTGTGACGCCGACAGTGACGGTTACTGCGACGACGCCATCTCCGGACAGGTGCAGCAAAGCTTCTGCCCCAACGACTGCGTGGCCGTGATGTGCGATCCCAGCGACTGCGACGACAACAGTGCCGCCGTCAATCCCGGGGTCACCGAGGCCGCCTTCGGCGACGCCATGTGTACAGACGGCGTCGACAACGACTGCGACGGTGACGTTGACATGGACGACTCCGGCTGCTGGGAGTGCACCGGCGACGCCGACTGCGACGACGGCGACGTCTGTAACGGCCTGGAGATCTGCCTGAACCACGTCTGCCAGTCGGGCACCCCGCTGTTCTGCAACGACGGCGACGCCTGCACCACCGACAGCTGCGATCCCGTGACCGGCTGCCAGTACAGCTTCAACAGCG
>Ga0190359_1001223_pt1 | contig 16433 bp, 12 predicted proteins | sample 48721823_MG_FD_161269 | JGI IMG/M metagenome (GOLD analysis project Ga0190359, IMG submission 161269) | Hydrothermal vent microbial mat bacterial communities from Southern Trench, Guaymas Basin, Mexico - 4872-18-2-3_MG | ecosystem: Environmental > Aquatic > Marine > Hydrothermal vents >... | reverse complement strand
GCTCGTGGTCAATTGTAATTTAAAAAAATTTCCGGGCTTTAGCCCGAATATTCAAATCCGTATTTTTTTAAAAATAAATCGTACTCTTCTGTAAAAGTTCTATTTCTGTGGTGTTCTTCCTGATTTTTAATATATTTACGCATAACCGGAATCTGAGATTCGCTTACAGAAAGAGCAATGTATTCATCCTGCCATTCGAATTTGCCAAAAGAAAGATTGTTTTTATTAATCCAGCGAGAAGATTCTCCTTTTAAAAGAAAAGCAACTTTGCTTATAGATTGTGACGCTCTTAGTGAAATTAAACAATGACAGTGATCCTGTACACAATTTATTTGATCAATGTAGATATTTTTGTTTTCTGCGTTTTGTAAGATATGCTGTAATAATAAAGGCTTTAGTTTTTTTGAAATAGTCATTTCTCTGTTTTTTGTTGACCATATAAGATGAACCATGACCTTTATATACGGCATGTTTGTTCCTTTATTATTCAGGGCTGAAGCCCGGTTTATTTATTTTAATTTTGTCCACGAGCTAAAGCTCGTGGCAATAAAATTTATTTTTATCTAAATAATTAAATTCAATCTAATATGTTTTTATGCACTGCCTTTGCTCTGTATAAATAATACTGTATGAAATATCCTGCAGGATAATTTTTTAATTAAACAGATTAATATTTCCGGAACAAGACATTGTAAACATGTATTTATATAAGTAAATAAAACATAACAAAAACGCAAGAAAATAATTAAATTTTTGCGCAAAGGTTTTTGTCCGGATAATATTGGAATAAGCCTTCCCGCGTCCCGAAGCATCGGGATACAACTTGGGCGACCGGGCTCAAGATGTTGGGGAAAATCTCATTTTGTTCATAACCAAAATGGTCCGTCAAAAGCCGGACACAGTTAACACGAATTAAAAACAAACCCGTTACAGACCTCAGAGGTCTTGATCAAATGCCGGCAAAGAAAAGATTTTTAATCCCGTCATCCCGATTCTGATTATCATAGTTTTTTCTTAAAGAAAATCGGGATTAGGATTAACCTCAATTTTAAAAAGATCCTACTTACTATTCTATTTTCACTTATACCTTCTACCAATTTTGTTTCACCATTCGGCTCCGCTCAGGGTGAAGTTAAGAGTTTATCCTGAGCCTGACGAAGGGCTCACCATGAAGTAAAGTGTGGTATCCTTTATCCTTGTCTTTTCTTTGCAGGCCTTGCGAGAGACAATAAGATTTCTAAGCAAGTTTACCAGGTCTGTCAGGGAGGAACACCTGAACAGTTGTCCCCTTGCCAAATTCACTTTGTATTGTAATTTCGCCGTTGTGAGCTTCAACTATCAGCTTGCAGATTGATAGTCCCAGCCCGGTACTGTTTCCGAATCTGGTTCTTGATTTATCAGCACGGAAAAAACGATTGAACACAAAAGGCAGATCTTCATCCTTAATTCCTATGCCCGTGTCAGTTACATCAATTAAAATACCGTCATTTTTCTTAAACATTGATATTTTTATGTTCCCGCCTTTTCCCGTATATTTTATTGCATTATCCAGTAAATTATTGACAACCTGACGGATTTTATCTCGGTCAATTAAAATATTTGAAAGACTTTTATCAAATTTTTCTTCAATTGTAATACTGTTTTTAATTGCAGCAGTCTTAAATGATTCAATAATTTTTCTTATAAGCTTGTCAGGTTTGGTGCTTTTGAGTTCCAGGAAATTTTTATCAGAGTCAGCACGGGACAGTGTTAAAAGATTCTCAACAATTTTTGCCATCCATAATATTTCTTTGTGAATGTCAGCAAGTTTTTCCTTATACTCAACTATGCTCCTTGTACGGCGGAGAGTAACTTCAATTTCCCCGCGCATAATTGTCAGAGGTGTTCTGAGCTCGTGGGAAGCATCTGCTGTAAACTGTCTTAAATCATTAACGCCCTTTTCCAGTCTTTGAATCATATCATTAAAAGTGGTTGTAAGCTGTCCCAGTTCATCCTCAACCTTTGGTTTTGGAAGGCGCTGCTGAAGATTTCTAAGGCTTATTTCCCTTGCTGCTTTTGTGATTTTAACAACAGGGGACAGGCTTTTTCTGGCCATATACCATCCGCCTATACTTGCAATAAGAAGTACGGCTGGAATAAGCCAGAAAAAAAGATGTTTAATCCGTTTAAGAATCCGTGTGACGTATCTTATTGACTGGCCTGTATAAATAAAATACTTGTAGGTTTTTTTATGACTTCTGTGCCGTGTTCTTATTGTTGCAGGTACGGATACAATACTGAAGGCCCCGTTTCTATCGGAAACACGTACGATTTGATTTGAAGATATATTGCGGTCAATTCTTAATGAATGAGGAAAGTTGGGGGACAAAAATACGGTTTTTCCTCTTTTATCAACTATCTGAAAGAAAATCCCTTTTTCAGAGAAGTTCAGGTCTTCTCTTGATTCATACCTCAGATGCCTTGTGTCAAGTCTGCCGTCTCTTATATGCATAATTTCAGACACCTGCTCACCGCTTTCTTTAAGAAGGCTCATCTGTTCGTAATAAAGTTCTTTTGAAACAAAGTAGTAAGACAGTGATCCGAAAATTATAAGAGCAATAAGGAGTATTGAAGTATTCCACAAAGATAGACGAACAACAATGGGTAAATTAATCTTCATCAATGCTCTCCAATTTGTAACCAAATCCTCTTACAGTATGAATAAGAGAGCTGTTAAAAGGCACGTCAATTTTTTTCCTGAGCCTGTTGATATATACGTCCACAATATTTGTCTCTTTTTCAAGATTCAGGCCCCAGATTTCTTCTTCAATTGCAAGGCGGGATAAAACGTGTCCGTAATTTTCCAGTAATAGTTTAAGAACACGAAATTCCGAGGGAGTCAGATTAATTTTTTTGCCTTTACGGGTCACTCTGTGTTTCTTTATGTCAATTTCAATATCTGCGGATTTCAGTGTTCCGGAAAAACTTCTTTTGTCTCTCCTGACAAGAGCTTCCAGTCTTGCCAGAAGCTCGTCAAAAGAGAAAGGCTTGATTAAATAATCGTCTGCACCGGAACGAAGCCCTTTAACGCGGTCAGAAACAGTATCCTTGGCTGTCAGCAGGAGAACCGGTGTGTTGTTTCTCTGGTCACGCAGATTTTGCAGAACAGATAATCCGTCAATACGGGGAAGCATAATATCAAGAATGATCACATCAAAAGCATCAGTATTTAATAAATCAAGGGCTGTCATACCGTCATAAGCAACCAAGGTGTTCCAGTTTTCCTCTTCCAGCCCTTTTTTATAAACCCTGCTATTTTGGGTTCGTCTTCAACAATTAAAATCCGCATAAATATTCTCTTTTTATGCGATTAGTAACATGATCTGTAATTATTTTTTAATCGCATTCTAAATTCTGATCCCGTAACGTAGCTTAATCAACAGCTGATTGGAATCTCTGTACCACCGTTCTGTTACAGATTTTGCAAGATTATGATTATACACAATAAACAAATCTCCGAGAGGAGAAAAGATCCAGCGTAATTTGGAATTTAAACCAACTGTCTCGCTTTCATTATCGTACTGCAGAAATCCGCTTAATTGAAGATCCGGCGAGAAATTGATCATCAGCCTGAATGCAAAAAGCTGCTGTTTAAAGTTCCCTTCTTTTAACCGGCCAAAGTTGAATTCACCGGAGAGACCTGCATTAATAACAGGTGAGGGGTTTAGAGACATTGTCAATTGTATCTGATCCAGTGTGCCGGTATAAAATTTTCCAAACCACCACGTAAGCTGACCGCTGATTTTTCTTTTTGCTGCCAGACCTCCTTCCAGACGGTATCTTGTCCAGTTATACAGACCTGAAGGAATTGATACGCCTTCTGAAATCTCAAAAGGTTCTGTCAGCTTTTCTCCCTGCGGAACAATGTTGAACTCAAAACGATCTCCGCTTTCAAAACGCCAGTTAACAGGAGCTGTAAAAATTCTGTAGCTTTCCCATTCATTGTTCAGATTTGTCACAAGCATGGGGAAAAATTCATGGAACATCTGCCTTACAAGTTTCCAGTCAGGGTGAGGACTGTAAACAACAGCACCCTGCCAGATATTCACTCCTGTACGCGGAACAAACCCCAGAGAAGGTTGAAAATCCTCATCAATCTTTTTATATGTAAGAGATATGTTCCACAGGTTGTTAGGGTAATCAATTTTAAATCCAAAAGATTTCTGATAGCCCGATACGTCTTCTCTGTGAGTCCACAATCCCCAGATTCCGGCCACAAAATTTTTCTTGCCCCGGAACTTGGAGGTTTTATATGTAAAATCAAAACCTGTAAGCCAGCTTTCTTTTAAACCGTTTGGATCTCCTGCTGTTGCTATAATTCCCATTGATGATTCTTCAAAGATGTTTTGTTTGATCCGCATAACACCCATTGTTGTTGGTGATACAGTGCCTGTTACTTCACCTGTATTTACAATGAGCGCTCCAATATTAGTGTTTCCTGCTCTCCCGTGTAATTTTCCGCCTGCTTTTAGTGGGATCTGTTGGCCTTCAATAAGTCCTATACGACGGCTGAAAAAAGGGATAATATCTCTTCTTAGTCCCAATCCAAATTCGAAAATATCGGTTCCTTCGAGAAAAAAAGTTCTTTTTTCGGGATAAAACAGGGGGAAACGTGTAATATTGATTTTTCTGTTGTCAACTTCGGTTTCTGCAAAATCAGTATTTATTGTAAGGGATGCCTGTAAATTGGGTCCAAGTTTCTGAGAGATATCAAGACTTACGTCTTTTGTAAATTCAGTTTTTTCATCAGGAGCCGGACTTCCTGCTCCGGTTACAACAGAAGGGAATATGCTTAATCCTATTCCTATGTTAAATTCGGGTAATCCTTTTAAAATGCCGGCCTGGCTTATCTGTGTGATTTTATAGTCTTGTCTTGCACCTGCCCAACGGTCTGTTTCCTGAAGACGCTGAATTCTGCGTTCAACATTAAAACCCCAGGTTTTTAAACCCTTTTTAAAATTCAGGCTTTTAACGGGAATTTTTATCTCAGCAGACCATCCGTTTTTTACTATAGAAGTTTTGGCTTCCCAGACTGTATCCCAGTTACGGTTTTCACCGTGCCGGCTATTTGAAATTAAAGCGTCATACCTGGCGCTGTTCGGATTTATTGCGAACACATATCCTGATCTTTCGTCCATGAATGTGTCAAGAACAAAACGGATATGGTCTTCACTTCTCAGATCAGAATCTTTTGCTTTTGAGAAGGCAACTATTTGTTCAGGATCATTGCATTTGAATCCGAAAACCAGAAAACGGGAATTTACCAGAACTTTAATAATCGTAGAATAGGCGGGGTTTCTTCCTTCAAACGGTTCCACCATTGTCAATGTGCTTATTGAATCGGCATTCTGCCATGCCTGCTCAGTTAGTTTCCCGTCAAGTTTGAATGAAACCGGAACCTTGCCTGCATTGATGACAGGTTTTTGCTGGGCACTAGATAAATTGACGCAGATAAAAGGTAAAAATAGCAGATTTTTGAGTTTAAGGTTTGCAAAAGTAAATTTCATTTCTGTTTCCCTCTGATCAATGTGAATAAATTCTTCATTATCTGAAAATTGTACAAAAAAAAGATTAAAATCAGATTACAAATAATGTATCAGCTGCGTGTATTCCCGTACTGAAAATTTCAAATAACATTCTATATAAATTGCCCCCAAACAGAGGGGGCTATTAAAAATACAAGACCCTGTTTAAAAATACCAGTTTCCTATTTGTTCCCAAAACTGTTGGAAAATATTTTCATGAGCTCAATACATTGTTTGGAAATCATCATTGCATTTCCAATAATTGCATAGTATAGAATTGTCAGCCTGGTTTTAGACTCTTTTGATCTTATACGTTCAATCTGACGTTCATTAAGATCTGCAGCAAGTTTTCGGAGTTCGGAATCCTTTAAAATAATTGTTTTATATTTTTCTATATTATTATCCATTAATGATTTAATTGTGTGGTCAAGAATATCATTAAGAATGTCCTGAACCTGCTTTAGTTCTTCAATTTGTGATTGAAGCAGACCTTTGTGATGGTTACTTACATGATTGTAAGCTCTGTAAGCAATATCACGCTGGCCGTCGGCCAGTTTCTGAAGACGTCTTATTGTCTGTCCGTATTTATAGGAAAAGACTCTGTCCTTATCTGTAAAAAGCCGTACAGCCTTGAATATGTTGGCAATTATAATATTTGCCCAGCGCTGAATTGTTTTTGACTTCCTCAGTTCATTTCTTAAAATATATTCGTTTTGTAAAAAAAGTCCATCAATTGAGTTGTTTGTTGAAGTTTTGATTTCCTGGATAAATAATCCCATCTGTTCAAAAGTTGTTGCTATAGTGCTTGTAACGTCAGTAACTTTCTTCAGATTAAAGATCTGATCTTTATCTTTCTGTTTTTCTCTTTCCGAGTGTCTTATATGATTTTTAAAAAGATGCACGGTAATAATAACAAGAAGAACAATTACTCCTACAGCTTTTGTATAAAAAATTACAGTTGCAATCACCATAGAAAGCAGGAAAGCGGAAAATGCAGTAAAAAACCAGCCGCTTATTACTGTCAGCACGCCTGTAATTCTGTAAACTGCTGTTTCTCTTCCCCAGGCAAGATCAGCAAATGATGAACCCATTGCAACCATAAAAGTTACGTAAGTTGTGGAAAGAGGCAGTTTGTTGGACGTTGCATATGATATTACCGCGCTGGCTACCATCATGTTTACCGAAGCGCGGAGAAGATCAAAAGAGGGTTTTCCTTCTGCATTTGTGTCAACTCTGTAATGGCTTGTATCCAGTCTTTTCATCATCCAGTTGCGTACAGGAGCAGGAATTATCATACGTACAAAGTTAAAAAATCCGATGGTCATTTTTACAATTTTCCTGGCCATTCCGGTGGAGCCGAATTTTTCTTTTTCTTCTTCTTCTTCGGATTGCTGCCCCAGGCTGATCTCTGTTTCCGTAACTGTTTTTGCTTTTTTTGAAAGCCATAGAGTTAAAACCATAACAAGTCCTGCAAGGAGTAAAATTAACGGATTTGTCGCAACCTTCCCTGCCAGGGGAGCCATACTTGCGGTTCCAGGAGATCCTGAAGAAGCGGCAAGACTGTATGCGTGGATTCCTGCAACAGGAACTCCGATAAAATTAACAAGATCATTGGCAGCAAATGCCATTGCCAGAGCAAAAGTGCCGATGAGCACGATTGGTTTGAATATGTTTACTTTTAAAAAGATCAGAATCTGCAGAATAATTGCAGATACTGCAAAGATTGCTCCGAGCATTGTTACTGTATGATGCTTTATCCAGTCAATAGTTTCAGGAGTGATAAATGATGCTCCTTTTGCTCCTTTTATTAAAATAAAATAGGTGATAAATGCAAGGGCGATTCCGCCCCATACTGCTCCGTATCGTTTTATTTTTTTAGTGTAGTCAAAAGTAAAAAGAAGTCTGCTTAAAAATTGAGCACCAGCGCCGCAAATAAATGCAACAACTACGGAAAGTAGAATGCCGAAAATAATTACCATTGCACGGCTTGAATTAATGTAGTGGGTAAGGTCAAACAGACTGTGATTCATTCTAATGATTTTTAAAGCTGATACTGCAACAGCGCCTCCAAGGAGTTCAAAAACAATTGATACTGTAGTGGATGTGGGCAGACCGTAAGTATTGAATGTATCAAGAAGGATGATGTCAGTAAACATTACTGCAAGGAATATAATCAGTAATTCGGGCATTGTAAAAAACTGCGGATGAAAAATGCCCTTTCTTGCAACTTCCATCATTCCGCTGGAGAAAATAACTCCGGTAAAAATACCGAGACTTGCAAGTATTAAAATCACTTTTCTTGAAGATACTCTTGATCCGATTGCTGAATTCAGAAAGTTTACTGCGTCATTACTGACACCGACAACCAGATCCGAAACAGCAAAAATAATCAGAATGTTTACAGCAAAAAAGTATATTTCCATACCTTTTTAAATCTCCATATTTAAGTAACATAACAAACAGAGTAACAGCATTACAATTTAAAAAGCTCACCATAAATATAGTTATTCTATTTAGAAAAAAAAGAGAAAAATAAAGGTTTTCAAATCCGGTTGTTATAAGGTGACAGACAGAGAAGAAAGATTTTTATGTTTGATTTGTATCTGCCCAGTAGCTGTTCTGATGCAGTCTTAAATGAATATCAGGAATCAGTTTGAAAATGTATATGCCAAGTGTAAGAAAGTTAAAGATAGATCCTAAAATAACAATATCCCACGGCATTTTAATAAGATATTTTTTGCCCTGTATCTGAAAACTTCCGAACCACTCCTTAAAAAAATATGATATAAGTACAGGAGCAAAACCAAAAAGAGAGCTTATCATAAGCAGACCGTAGAAATATACTTTTTTGTAGTCTTTATTAATGTAATTATATACAGATACAGGATTGTTTTCAAAAAGAGCTGTTCCTATTGCAAAACCGTTTAGAGTAGTCCCCTGTATTGTCATATTTACAGATATCAGGAAAGCAATCCCGGGTATGACCGGATAAAAGAATACCGCGGCGCTTATAATTATACCTTTTAAAAATACAGTGTAAAATGCTTTACATATCAGACCCGTTATTAAAATGTACAGATATGAGCCTGCAAAAATAATCACAGAAGGTACGAAAAGAGCAAGTCTGTTATCAAAATCCAGTTTTTGTCCGTTAATTTCAATTTTTTCTGCAATATATCCGATAATACGTTTAGGAGCGGAAAATAATCCGAATATAAGAAGCGATGAAAGCATGGCAACGGATATACGGATAAAAAGCTCAAAATTAACAAGAACGCGGGCAGTGGTCTTTATTTCCTCACCTTCTGTTAATAATGATTTGTGCAGGATATTTCTTGCCTGTTCAACTGTTATATTTTCCTGATTTATATTGGATGTATTTTTATTTAATACTGAAGGTTTTATTATGCATTCAAGTCCTGCTCTTGCAAAAACAGATTGAATTTGAACAGCGTTTTTTTTTGTGATATTTTTTTTCAGAACAAAGGGAGATTTTGCAAAAAGTTTTTTAACAAACTTGTCGTCTTTTTTAAAAATGTTTTTAATTGCTTCTGCAGATTGTTTTTTTGTTTTATTGCCGAGCAGTTGTCCTGTAAAAATTATATCATAATTTTCCGGAGCCGGCCTGTTGTTCAGGTTATTATCTGCAGTGTTTATCCTGTCCCTGTTTACGTTGTTTTTTTCCGTATTCATGAGATTTCACAATTAATCTGTTTTAATTTGTATTTCATACAATCAGGGGCAGAGTTTCAGTTTCTCTGCCCCTGTAACTGAATAATGTCCGAATCTTTACTATTTAATGAGCGTAAGCCGTTTTGCCATTGTAGTTTCAGGAGTTTTCAATGTGTAAATATACACTCCGCTTGGCATATCTGACGCATTAAATTTTATTTTATGCGTTCCTTTCTGCTGTCTGCTGTTCACAAGTGTTTTTACCATTCTTCCGTTAATGTCTGTAATAGTAAGAGTTACATGTCCTGTTTTAGGAATTGAATATGATATTGTTGTAACAGGATTAAACGGATTCGGATAATTCTGGTTTAATACAGGTGTTTCCGGAATTACCTGGCCTGTTATATCTTTTACAGCAGTACCGCCTATATCAGCAACAAAAACACCTCTTCCGTGGGTTCCTATGACAACTCTCCCGTCAGACGGTCTTGAATCAATTGATTCCACAACTGTATTTCCAATGGAAGATGCACCTTCCTGTGTCCATATGTACGAGAAGCTGTTTGTCGAATATAATCCTGTGCTTGTTCCTACAAAATAGAGAGGATTACCAGATGCCTGAGGCAGAATTGCAGCGCATCTTATTGATGGTCCTGGCAGGCTTGTTGTGCCGGCAAGATTATTTTCAACTGCTGTATATGATGAACCTCCGTTATTTGAATAATATATTCCTGTTATGTCATAATTTGACATAACAACAAGGATCTCATCTCCGTTCAGGGGATTAACTGCAATGTCATGAACATATGATCCGTATTGAGCCGCAGGTATTGAGATATCTGTAGCGCCGGATGTTGCTGTATTTGCATTGTCAAGCCTGTAAATTTTGGGGGCTCCGGAATTGGATGATGCAGCGTAATAAAGTCTGTGTTTCGGATTTTGGTCAGTAAATGTGAGAGCTGTAAAATAATAACCTGACGGCGCAGCAAGAGATGTAAGTTCTGTCCAGCCTATATCAGTACCATCGTTAAGCCAGTTGGGAATCTGTGAAAGAGAATTGTTTTTCCACATTGATGAATCTGCAGGATAGAACATTACATCTTCATCATAGGGATCAACAGCAAAAGGATTAATAAATAGTTGGTTTTCGGCTCCAAGAGGAGTAATACTTGTCCATTCTGTACCGGGAGGATACTCAAATGCAGAGTTAGGGTCCCCGTATGCATTATAGTTTGCTCTGATAATACTGCCGTTTTGGTAAGAAGAAAAGTAGTAGTTCTCACCAAAATAGCAGTGGCTGCCGTCTCCTGAACTCATATCATGCGATATAGCGGAAGGACTGGTGTTATAGGTAAAGGCAGGAGTACCGTTGTCCTGAGTTCCTCCCATAATGTGGTAATTGCCTGCTGCTCTTGGAATTGCAACAGTATAAAATTGAGTTGTAATATAACGGTTATTTTTATTTACCCAGGGGAATTCGGTTGTGTAGCTTGTATTTGTAATGTCGTTTGTGTAGCTCAAACCACCGTCATGTCCGATCCATACTGCGTCTGGATTTGAAGGATCAAATGCAATTGCATGCTGGTCAGGATGGAGATTTGGGTACATAAAATAATCGTCACCATAAAAATATCCGCCTATCCATGCTGTTTTGGCAGTTGTATTGTATTTATCAAGAGGAGAAGAGAAACCGTCTGTGGATCTGTAAAGATTCGTCGCTCCGACAAGAACAAAATCTTCATTATCCGGTTTAACAGCCATAACCATATTATAATTACTCTGAGTGTCAATATCCTGATCTTTTTCAAAGGCAGGAAGATTAGCTGTTAAGTCGCTTTTTGAATTGGTTCCGAGATCAAATTTATGAAGGCGGACATCGTCCTCACCACCGCTTAGCTTGCTTCCTGTATTAGTCAGTACATAAAATATATCAGAATTCGAAGGTGCACATGCAATTACACTTCTACTGTGTTGATCCGGAAATGTGACAGGGGTAATATTCGTCCATGATACTCCGTCATTAGTAGAAATATAAACGCCGGGGGCCTGTGTGTAAGTATAATTACTGTTTTGCCTGGGATAATACCCGTCCTGAGAGAGAGTTACAATTACTTTTCCGTTAGATGTTACTGCAACATCTGTCCAGTAATGTTCACTGGCTCCGCCTATAGCTGCACTCCAGTTGTTAAATCCGTCTGTAGAAGAGTAAACATATCCTCCGTTTGTTGCAACAAATACAGTACCTGTAACCGGGCTGACTGCAATTTTTGAAATAAAGTCAAAATAGCTGTCCCATTGTGTATTTTTATTTGCAGATACAAGAAGTGACCACGTTTCGCCGTTATCTGTTGATTTATACAATCCTGAGCCGTAAAAATATGCCTGATAACTTCTGTCAGATGCTGAGTTGCCTCTAAATTCACCTGCTCCATAGTACCATGTATTTGTGTGTCCGGGTCTCGGATCCTGTGCAATAGCTGTAACGCTTAGCTGCTGTGAAGGATCACTTTTAAGCGACCATGTTATTCCGCCGTTAGTTGATTTCCATATACCTCCGGAAACTCCTCCCGCTATAATTATATTGGGATTTGATACATCAACTGCAAGAGCTCTTGTCCTTCCTCCAATATCAAGAGGACCTGCATTTTTCCATGTATATGTCAGAACAGCAGATCCTTTTTTAAGTGTTTGGTTTGATTTTGGAATTGACCGTGCAAATTCAAGCTCTCTGGCTCTTATATTTTCCGGAATTTTATCTGTAGCAGGATCTCTGAGCATACGCCAGAAATATTCCATTCGTGCTTTTCTGCTCAAAGGAGAAGACTCTTCGGAACTTGTGGATTTGATTTTAATTTTTGGTCCGGCATGGTTTACAAAGAAAACATTTTTCACAGAAATTGTGAGTAAAATTAAGACACCTAAAAACAATATTGAAAAAAAACAGCGTTTTTTCATTTCTCCCTCCGTAAAATATTGTTAAATGTTAAAAGAAATTATATAAATTTCTCTAATATTTTTAAAAGAGATCCGGCAATTTTCCTGAAAACAGTTAATTTGTGTTCACAATGGAGATTATTTCATAGCTTACTTTTCCCTTACCGTATATTTTCCCGGGGATTTCCCTGATTTTTGCAGTAAAGGTCTTGTTTTTAATTAAAATACCCTCTTTTTTCCATTTGTCGGATTTTGCTTTATCAACAAAAATAGTAAGTTTTGTGCCTGACGAGATGTGTTTTGCAGAAGGCCCGGTTTTATGTACCTTTTTTATTTTACATAAAATCATTGTTTTTTCAGAGTTTAAGCTTAAAGAAGTAATTGTAAGTTGTACTAAAGAAACTCCCGGAGGCAGACTTTTTACAGGATAGGGTTTGGAGTGGGGGGGATGTTTAAGGGAAGACTTTCCGGAACACATGGAAATAATTATTGATAGTATAATAAAAGAAATTAATAATAAAGCAGACTGGTTTCTTCTATGCATCACAATTTCTCCCTTGTTTGATTAAAAATAAATTTTTGGTCGTATTTGATTCCGCAGATTATTCGGGTGATAAATATTAAATAAACCCCTTAGATTTTATATGTATTTTATTGATATTTTGAATGTAATAGTATTTTATTTTTAAATCAAGTTTTTTCTTGCGTTGAAACGTTAATTTTCTTATCTTATGTTCCGCAAGAGAGTTAAGTTAATACAAAGGAGTTTTGTGGTGAAAAAGGGCATTCATCCGGAATATAAAGAAGCAACAATTACATGCGCATGCGGCAATGTAATTCATACAAGAACAACTGTCGGAGATATTAAAATAGAAATATGCTCGGCATGTCATCCGTTTTATACCGGAAAACAGAAGCTTGTTGATACTGCAGGAAGAGTAGAAAAATACCTTCGCAGATATAAACTTAAGGATGATAATTCAAAGAGCAGTGAAAAAGCTTCTTAGATAATGGATACATTTTTATTACGGAATACGAACAAAAATCGTATTCCGTTTTTTATTTGTAAATGATAATCTTAGCGAGGTGAAATGGCAGATAATAAAAAAATAAATGTAGGAGGGCAGGCCGTTATTGAAGGTGTCATGATGAGATCCCCTGATGCAGTGGCAATTGCAGTACGAAGGCCTGACGGCAAAATTGCGTTAAAAAAGCATGATTATAAAGGATTTACAAAACGGTATAAGTTTTTTAACCTTCCTTTTATCCGCGGAGGTGTAATACTAATTGAATCAATGGTTTGGGGAATTAAAGCTCTGAATTTCTCCAGTGAAATTGCAATGCAAGAAGAAAACAGTAAAAAAGAGAAGAGTAAAGGTCCTTCATCTTTAATGCTTGCTTTTACAGTTCTGTTTGCATTTGCTGCAGGAATTGGATTGTTCTTTTTTGTACCTCTCTTAATTGCCGAAGCAACAGGTGTGCAGAGTGGAGTGGCTTTTAATTTAATTGACGGCGCTGCAAGGCTTTTAATCTTTTTGGCATATCTCGGCCTTATCAGCCTCTGGAAAGAGATAAAAAGAATTTTTGAGTATCACGGTGCAGAACACAAGTCTATTTTTGCATATGAAAACGCTCTCCCTCTGACTGTAGAGAGTGCAAAACCTTTTAAAACTTTTCATCCGAGATGCGGTACAAGTTTTCTTCTTATAGTTGTAATTGTTTCGGTTGTTGTTTTTACATTTTTTGGAAGACCTCATACAATTGCTGACAGACTGATCAGATTTTTTGCAATACCTGTTATCGGTGGTATATCATATGAAATAATCAGGCTTTCGGGCTCAAAATACGGTAAAAAATTAGCGGGGTTTTTAACTGCTCCCGGGTTATGGCTACAGAGAATTACAACAAAGGAGCCAGATGACAGCCAGCTTGAAACAGCAATCGCAGCTTTAAAGTGCTCTTTAAATATTGAACAAGACGATAATCCGGATATTGTTGTTGTGGAATAATTAATCATCACAGGATAAGATAATAATGGAACAAAATTCTTTAATTCCGAAAATTGAAAAGGTCGAAGAAAGAAAAAGAGAACTGGAAACCCTTATGCAGGATCCAGCTGTTCTGAAAAGCAGTGATAGACTTGCAGAGGTAACACGAGAGTATAAAAAGTGTAAAGAAATAACCGAAAAGGGAGAAAAATACAAATCCCTTATCAATACTATTGAGGAAGACAGGAAAATTCTGGAAGCCTCCGATGATAACGAGCTTAAAGAAATGGCGAAAGAGGAACTGGAAAGCGCCGAGAAAAGCGTTGAATCCATTGAGAAAGAAATTACTGTAATGCTTATTCCTACTGATCCCAAGGATGAAAAAAATGCAATAATGGAAATCAGAGCAGGTACAGGCGGAGAAGAAGCTGCGCTTTTTGCAGGAGATCTTTTCAGGTTATATTCAAAGTTTATTGAGTTAAAGGGGTGGTCAAAAGAGATCTTAAGTTCCAATCCTACTGAGCTTGGCGGATTTAAAGAAGTAATTTTCTCAGTAAAAGGTCACGGCGCATATGGTGAGCTTAAATATGAAAGCGGTGTTCACAGAGTTCAGAGAGTACCTGCAACTGAGACAAGCGGCAGGATACACACATCAGCGGCTTCTGTTGTTGTGCTGCCTGAAGCAGAAGAAGTTGATATTGAAATCAAACAGAATGAACTGCGGATTGATGTTTACAGATCTTCGGGGCCAGGAGGGCAGAGCGTTAATACAACAGATTCCGCAGTCCGTATTACACACGTTCCTACAGGGCTTGTTGTTACATGCCAGGATGAGAAATCACAGCATAAAAATAAGGCAAAAGCATTAAAAGTTCTGCGCGCCAGGCTTTACGATATAAAAAGAAAAGAAGAAGAAAAAAAGCTTGCAGACAGCAGAAGGTCAATGATCGGTTCCGGTGACAGAAGCGTTAAAATCAGAACATACAATTTCCCGCAGGGAAGGGTCACTGATCACAGAATAAATCTTACGCTTTACAGACTTCAGGAAATTCTGGATGGTGATCTTGATGAGCTTATCAGTAATCTTAAAATCGCAGAGCAGGGTGAGAAATTGAAGGAAGTGTGATTGGGGTGATTAAAGTTTATTTGTTAATTTCAGGCTGTGAACAAGCTGAAATTTTATTCAAAACATATTTTTCATAACTGTCAATTCAAAAACAAAAACCGGCGCTCTGCACATGGCGCCGGTTAAATATTTTAACTTCTACATACTTCAACATGTAAATTTGCATATGTTCAAAAAAAATAACTAATAATTTATCCTCGCACCAAGTTTAAAAAAACTGGTGGTGTATTTACTGTACGAACTTGAATACCGTTTAAAACCTGCAGCTCCACGGAATGCAATTTTACCTTTTCTGTATTCTACTCCGGCGCTGCCTTCCATTGTTTTTACGCTGTTTAAATTGGCACCGAAATCAACAACAGCATAAACATCCTTTTTAACTTTTTTTATGCCCCCTGCTCCAAAATAGTAGTTGTTATGAAAAACCTTTTTTTCAGTCATAACCATGTCTGAATAACTATACTCTGTAACCTGATAGAAGCCTATTCCAAAATATGAACGTATAAGCCAGTTACAACAAGTCAGATACCGCATTGCCAGCCAGAATCCGAAATTAAAATATCCGCCGTAGGTTTTTTCCGAGCCTATGGGAAGAGTCACATAAGAGCCGCCGGATATTGACATCCTGTCTTTTTTATAGAAATTATACTTGCCATAAACTGTCGGATCATTAAATCCATTGGCTTTGCCACCCCCGTCCCAGCAGATAAATGAGTAGTACCATGCAATGGCAAATTCGTAATTACCAAACATCAATGCTGTCATTGCTCCGAGATAACTTGTATCGGAATATTTGGAATGATAATTTTCAAACATTCCTTCAGCATACCGGTTTGAACTTTGATTTGCATCAAAATAACGGTTGTTAAAAAAGTTAACATCCTGGTATTGATTGGTCTGGGGGAATGCAAATACCGGCAGTAACAAAGTAAAAAGGATTACAATAAGACCACTTTTTTTCATTCTCATAATTACCTCCTGTAATTTTAAATTTGCGAAAAAAAATGAGTGTTAAAAATAACCGTTTTAGTAAAGAAGTTTATTACCAGGTATTTTAGTGTTTAAGATAATTTAATATAGCCATCTTACTTATAAATTGCAATATGTATAGAAATAATTTTGACATTTTCTTTTTAGTCTGGATTATTC
>Ga0190359_1001222_pt1 | contig 16456 bp, 13 predicted proteins | sample 48721823_MG_FD_161269 | JGI IMG/M metagenome (GOLD analysis project Ga0190359, IMG submission 161269) | Hydrothermal vent microbial mat bacterial communities from Southern Trench, Guaymas Basin, Mexico - 4872-18-2-3_MG | ecosystem: Environmental > Aquatic > Marine > Hydrothermal vents >... | reverse complement strand
TGGCGGTCGGCGGCGATCCGACTAAGATAAAAGGAAGGTTCTTTAATAGGGATGTGGTCAATATAGATGAAATATTAAGTGATAGAGTTGACAAAGAGCTTCCATCTGTCTCGTCAGGACAGTGGGCGATTCTTCTTTATACTACAGGCACGACCGGGAAACAGAAGGGGGTTGTCCTTACTCACAGAAATCTGGTAGTCAGTGCCATGAACATTATGGAGAAGTGCGAAGTTACAATTGATGACTGCGAACTAACCGCGCTTCCGCAAACGAGGCTTTTTGGACTGGCGCATGTTCATGGATATCTCTCACTCGGTGCTAGGATGATGCTGGTTCGCAATCTGATTCTTCCTCAGAAGGTCCTGCCTCTTATAGAGGAAATCGGTGCTACAAGTTTTCCGCATGTCCCAACAGCATTCTACATGCTAATGGATAATTACCCTCGACTGCTGAGCAAGTATGGAAACAGGCTGAGGTATATCCTGATGTGTTCTGCACCCTGCAAGCCGGAGAGATACAGAGAACTGAAGAGACTAGTTCCCGATGTTCGGATCTTTCATTCATATGGATTGACAGAAGCGGCAAGGAGCACAATAATAGAACTCGATAAACATCCAGATAAACTAACATCTGTTGGGAGACCAACTCCGAAAATGAAGATAACGATTGTCGATGGTGATATAGTGCAGCCGCCTGATAAGAAGGGTGAGGTCATTCTAAAGGGTGATATTGTAACTCCTGGTTACTGGAATCTTGCAGAGGAGAATGAGAGGTCATTTTGTGAGTTTGGCTTCCGGACGGGAGATCTGGGTTATCTGGACAGGGATGGATTTCTATATATAGTAGGAAGGATAAAGGAGATTATTAATGTTTCTGGATTAAAGGTCAATCCGATGGAAATCGAGGAGGTGTTGCTGAACTTTCCAGGAATAAAGGATGCTGCTGTTGTAGGATTCCCGGACGAAAGGGGCTCTCTCAATGAGAAGATAGTTGCCTTTTATGTTCCGGAAAGAGGAAGGGAGATAGATACAAGGAAGCTGAAAAATCACTGCTATATCAATCTTGAGAACTTTAAGGTTCCTGTTCATTTTAAGGCCATAGAGAGAGTGCCAAGAACAGTTTCCGGAAAAATTCAGAGACTTCAATTGAAAGAGATGTATAAAGATGAAATATAACAGATTAATAGAAGAGATTCAAAAATACTGGAATGAGAGGATCCACGATCTTGAAATGACAACCAGTCCTGTTGGTTCGATAGAATTCTTTCGAGATTTGGAGCACTACAGGTACGATAAGCTGCACTATCTTCCAAAGATTGTTGACTTTTCGGCCTATAAAGATAAAAAGGTCTTGGAAGTAGGATGTGGTATAGGAATCGATCTTCTCAGGTTTGCACGCGAAGGTGCAGTGGTTACAGGAATAGATCTTTCAAAGAGTGCAATAGAGCTGGCAAGGAAAAACTTCAAACTTCATGGTTTGAAGGCCGAACTGAGCATAGGAAACGGTGAGGCAATGAAATTTAAAGACAACACCTTTGATCTGGTCTATGCTCATGGTGTTCTTCAATACACGGCAGACATTGGGAAGATGATCAGTGAGTGTCACAGGGTACTCAAGCCTGGTGGCGAGTTTATTGGAATGGTCTACAATCGAAAGGGATGGCTCTATTACATGTCAAAATGGTTCAACGTTCCACTCGAACATGAAGATGCCCCGGGATTGAAATTTTATACGATAAAGGAATTCAGGGGATATCTTAAGCAGTTCTCAGACGTAAGAGTTGTTCCTGAACGTTTTCCTGTAAGATCGAGACTTCAGAAAGGATTTAAGGCCTTCTTATTTAACTATTTCTTTGTCACACTTTTTAATATGATTCCTCGTTTTCTTGTGAGGGGTTGCGGATGGCATCTTATGGCTTTTGGAGTAAAGTAAGATGTATACTGCTCAGTTGAATGCTCTTTTCATTGAGTTTCAGAATGTCGTAAAAAGGGCCTATCCATCTTTTGTTTGGAATAATAGACCACAGCAGATCAGAGGTCATATTCCTGTTTTCTCGTTTCACAGTGTGGAATATAGTGATCTGGAGGCAAAACTTAAATTTTTAAGAGATAATGGCTATAGTACAATAACTGCCGATGAATGTTATAACTTTATAGTAAAGAAGCAGGCCATTCCTGATCGATCGATAATGTTGACTTTTGATGATGGTAGAATCAGTGTATGGAGTATAGCATATCCGCTTCTTAAAAAATATGGATTTCGTGCAACAGTATTTCTTGTTCCTGATATCGTGAGGAAGGATGAGAAAGTTTTCCCGAATCTTGAGGATTTCTGGGCAAAGAGGTGTTCCCAGGATGAATTGGAGAGACTTGAGGAGATTAAACTTCCGACGATTTCGTGGAGAGAGGCAGAAATAATGCATCGGGATGGAGTGATCGATTTTCAGTCTCACACATTGAACCACACAAGGATTCCGATTGGTTCGAGAATAATTGGATTTGTCACTCCAGAGTCGATAGAGCGATACCTGTTTGAATTTAATATACCTTCTGTTGAGATCGATGGAGGTTCGGTGAATTTAAACTCGCTACTTGGATCCCCTGTTTATGAGAACAGACCGTTTGTGTGTCAGAGACCAATGTTTATTTGTGATGAAGAGCTGAAGAAGAGATGCATTGGTCATGTGGCTGAAAATGGTGGGGAATCATTTTTCAATAAGAAGGGGTGGCTTAGAGATCTGCAGAGGGTTGTCATAGAATATAGAAAAGTAGCGTCTTTAAAAGAAGGATTTGAGACGACTGCACAGCAGAAGAAGAGGATAATCTTGAATCTGAGGGAATCGAGGGAAAGAATTGAGGAACATCTAAATGGTAAGAGAGTGTTGCATCTGTCGTATCCCTGGGGACAGGGTTCTGAGATATCGATAGAATCTTCCAGAGAGTCAGGGTTTGTTACAAACTTCTGGTCAACGATTCCGCATAAGGCAAAAAATGAGCCTGGTAGCGATCCATTCAGAATTGTTAGAATAAAACACGATTTTATATGGAGGCTTCCAGGAGAGGGAAGGAGGTCTCTTGCAGATTTATTTTTTATTAAATTTTTAAGAAGAACCAGAGGAGAAATAGACTATTAGGTGGAATATGAAGCGAGATATAGGTTTATTAACAGAGAAAGAGTTCGACATAGTAATAATTGGTGGCGGAATATATGGAGCTGCAATCGCATGGGATGGTGTTCTCAGGGGATTGTCTGTGGCTCTCATAGAAAAGGGTGATTTTGGATCTGCCACATCGTCCAACAGCCTTAAGATTGTTCATGGCGGGCTGCGTTATCTTCAGCACCTCGATTTTAAAAGGATGAGGGAATCGATAAGGGAGCGGCGAGTCCTGATGCATATTGCTCCGCACCTCGTTCATCCCCTTCCTTGTGTTATGCCGACATACGGGCACATGGCAAAGGGAAAAGAGGTGATGTTTATCGGTCTTCTGATGAACGACATAATAAGTTTAGACCGCAACAGAATCGAGGATCCAACAAAGCATATTCCAATGGGAAAGATAATTTCAAAGGGTGAGTGCCTCCGCCTTATACCAGGAATAGATTTCAGAAGAGTAAACGGCGGCCTCTTATGGACAGATGGACAGTTGTACAATTCTGAGCGTTTCTTGTTGTCTTTTATTCTGTCGGCATCAGAGAAAGGGGCGGTTGTTGCAAATTATGTTCAAGCCGATCGATTGATAGTAAAGAAGGGAAGAGTTAGAGCTGTAAGGGCAACCGATGTACTGACAGGTGATTCGGTCGAGATAAGGGGACGGCTTTTCATAAATGCATCTGGTGCCTGGATAGATGAAGTCTTGAGTGGTGTAAAGAGTACAGAGTGCAGGATTAATCTTTCAACTGCTATGAATATAGTAATTAAAAAGCAGCTTCTGCCTGGCTGTGCGGCGGGGATCTATTCAAAATACTATCATGAAAGAGATGATGGTAGTATATATGAAGGGAGAAGAATACTATTTATGACTCCGTGGAGGAGATATACGATTATTGGTACATATCATCTTCCATATCACGGCAGGCCTTCAGAGATGAAGGTTACAGAGTATGAGATAGAGGATTTTATTAAACAGATAAATTCTGGGTATCCAGGGTCTCCGATTACTATGGATGATGTCTGCTTCTTCTATAAGGGATTTCTTCCGATGGATGGCTTTGATCCAAATAAAGGTGAGGTAAGGTTGACTCATCACTATTTGATTTATGATCACCAAAGAAGGGATGGTCTCGATGGATTGATTACAGTAGTTGGTGTAAAATTAACCACTGCAAGGGATGTTGCAGAGAAGACGTTAAATCTGGCATTAAAGATACTTGGAAAACAGAGGCCGTGTGAGACCCACAGGGTTCGTCTTATCGGGGGTGGGATCAAGCGGTTTGACGAATTTGTTGAAGGGGTTAGAAACAATATCGATTTTTCATTAAAAGAAGATGTAAAGGTTCATCTAGCATACAACTACGGAACGGAGTATAAAAAGGTTTTAAAATACATGATGGAGAATGATAAACTGAAGGAGAGCGTATCTGAAAATACGAACGTAACGGGAGCTGAGATAATTCATGCGGTAAGAGAGGAGATGGCCTGCAAACTTTCAGATGTTGTGCTGAGGAGGACTGAACTCGGGTCTGGAGAAAATCCTGGCAAAGATGTGCTTAAGAGATGTGCTTTGCTGATGGGAGGAGAACTCGGCTGGGGCAGGAGAAGGATCAAAGATGAGATAGAAGAGACTGAGAAGATATATGAGCTCTTTAAGGAGCAGTGATATGAAGAGAGTGCTTGTCACAGGTGCAACTGGATTTACAGGGGGATATCTGTGTCGCAGACTTGTAAAAATGGGTTATAAGGTAAGGGGGCTTGCCCTTCCAGGGATCGACACAACGGCTCTGGAAAGAGAGGGAGTAGAGGTTATAAGGGGCGATCTGGTAGATAAAGAAAGCTTGATTGCTGCAGTCAGAGGAGTTCAGAAGGTCTATCATATTGCTGCGGTTTACAGAGAACAGAACGTGCCTCCATCTCTATTCTGGCAAGTCAATGTTGAAGGAACAAAGAACATTCTTGAGGTTTCAAGAGATGAGGGAGTGGAAAGATTCATACACTGCAGCACCGTAGGAGTTCAGGGTGAAATTAAGAATCCACCTGCTACAGAGGAGGCTCCGTACAATCCCGGCGACTATTATCAAAAGTCGAAAATGGAGGGTGAGCTTGCTGCACTTTCATATTTTAAAGAGGGAAAGGTTCCTGTTGTAGTATTCAGACCTGTTGGAATTTATGGGCCTGGCGATACTCGTTTTTTAAAACTGTTCCGATACATCAATAATGGGAAATTCAGGATGTTTGGTTCTGGAAATGTTCTCTACCATCTTACATACATCGATGATCTTATAGATGGAATTTGTCTGGTGGGCGAGAAGCCTGGCATAGAGGGAGAGGTTTTTACTCTTGCTGGTGAGAAGTATACTACATTAAATGAGTTTGTTCAAATAGTAGCAGATGTTCTTGGAGTGGAGCTTTCGAGTCGCCACTATCCTGTCTGGCCACTCTGGACTGCAGGGGCACTGTGTGAGTTTGTCTGCAGACCGTTTAGAATAAATCCTCCTGTCTACAGGAGAAGAGTCGATTTTTTCATTAAAGATCGTGCATTTGATATTACAAAGGCAAAGAGAGTATTGGGATACAGGCCCAAAATTGACCTAAGGACAGGAATAGATCGTACTGCGAGGTGGTACATTGAGGAGGGTCTTCTCGATAAGAGGTCGTGATGAAGAAGCATACGATAGAGATACAGAAAGAGCTCTTTAAAAAGGGAAAGAATCTCGATAAGTACAGATCACTGGTTCTGGGCCAGAAGGGTCTCTTAAAACTCATGAAATATGAGCTTATAGTCACCCTAACCAGTAACGTTGCTGGTGCTCTCGGGCTCTGGTTGCGAAGGAAGCTCTATCCTGCAATTCTCGGAATGGTGGGACGAAATGTTACATTTGGAAGGGGAGTTGTGCTTCGTCATCCAGGAAAGATTTTTATTGGGGATAATGTTGTCATAGATGATCATTGCGTTCTTGATGCAAAGGGTGAGGACAACAGGGGAATCTTTATTGGTGATGGAGTATTCATCAGCAGGAACACGGTGTTGAACTGCAAGAATGGGGATATAGTTCTTGATGATGGTGTTAACATTGGTGCAAACTGTACAATTTTTTCGGCAAGCGAGGTAAGGGTTGGCAGAGATAATTTGATAGGCGCTTATTCATATCTTGTGGGCGGAACCCATAATTTTAGTGATCCTGAGACTGCTGTGATTCACCAGGGCCGAGTATCCAGAGGAATAAGGATTGGGCCAGGCGGATGGATAGGTGCACATGTTACGGTTCTTGATGGAGTTGAAATAGGCAAACATGCTGTAATCGGTGCTGGTTCAGCTGTAAACAGAAAGATCCCAGATTATGCTGTTGCAGCCGGTAATCCCGTGACAATAATAAATAAAAGAATGGTAGATGGGAAAGGCGAACAGAAGCCCGAAGTAACTGTAGGAATCATTAATTACAACGGGGAAGATGTGCTCAAGGATACCATTAACTCAATCATTGCACAGGATTATGAGAGCATTGTCGAGATCATCGTGATAGATAACTGTTCAACCGATGGGAGCATTGAGCTGGTAAAAAGAGACTATCCCGACATTAAGGTTGTTAAGATGAAGAACAATCGCGGTCCAAATCCTGCAAGGAACGAGGTGTTAAAAAGAGCCTCTTCAGAGTTTGTTTTGATCATGGACAATGATATAATTCTTTCAGATGATTGTATCTCTCTACTTGTAGATGCAATGATAAGAAATCCTCAGGCAGGCATGGCCGGGCCACAGATACGACTTCAGGATCGACCCGATCAAATTCAGTACAATGGGGTCAATATTCACTTTGTCGGTGAAGTTGTGATGAACAGGTATGAACTGGAAAAGGCTCTGGTAGTAGGTGCTGTTTCGGCAGGTGCTGTACTAATAAGGCGCAAGAATGCAATTGAAATTGGTCTATTTGATAAGGACTACTACTTTGGATGGGAGGATGGAGATTTCAGTTTTAGAATGACGATATCCGGATTCCCATGTTTGATAGTATCAAAGGCAAGGGTTTTCCATAAAAAAGAGAAGAGGGGCATGTCTTGGGTGAGGTACCAGGTGAGAAACAGATGGTGGTTTATTCTTAAGACCTACAATCTCAGGACTCTCATATTCACAATTCCTGCTATCCTAATATATCAATTTGCACTATTTGTTTTTCTACTCCTCAAGGGTCATGGTATCGATTTTATCAAGGGCAGTTTCGATGTAATAGTGACCCTGCCAATGACTTTAAAGAAGAGAAGAGAGGTAATGAGGCAAAAGAGGGTCAGGGATAGATATACCCTACTCGGAAGGAGAATCAGCATCATTGGAGATGCAGGATCTCTGCCAATGATCAGGGCTGCAAGTAGTCTTCTTAATCTGTTTTTTTCTATCTATTGGATACTCTTCGGATGGCTTATAAAATAGAGGGGATTTTTTTGTTAGGCGCTACAGGAAAAGAGATGATTCGAAGTTTGGAGGATGGCCTTAGGCTCTATCTTGGAGAGGGCAAATGGGAGGAGATGTTATGTTTTAAAAACAGCAACTTTTTAATTCTCTCCTTTGAAGATCATAACATTCGTTCAAGAGAATGGGATATGTGGATTTCTGGAGACAGAAGCAAGGCTATTTTTTTATGGGGCAGGATATTTAACATGGAATGGTTAACCTCGAATGCAGGGTTTTCTCCTTCTCTTGAAGGGATGTATCGATTGTATCAAAGGGATGGTATAGATTTTTTAAAAGATATAAACGGTTCCTTTTCATTGGCACTGTGGGATGGCCAGAGGGGTTCTTTTTTTATTGCAAGGGATAAGGTTGGTACTCTTCCGCTCTACTATTTTATTGATGGAAGGGGGATCGTCTTTGGTTCAAGACTTAGACCGATAAGTTCTGTTCTAAGAAAAAGCGACCAGTTAGACCCTCTGACGCTAGCAAAATATCTCTCATTTTGCTACAATCCAGGCAGGAGCACGATTATTAAGGGGATTGAGAGGCTCATGCCTGCAAATTATCTCTTATATGACCATGAAAGAGTATCACTCGGGCGTTACTGGTCGGTCTCTTTCAAGGGGGTCAGAGAGGAGAATGAGGAGGTTATAGGAGAGAGGATAAGGGATTTGTTGTCGAATGCGGTAAAGATTAGAATCAGTAGCAGCGCAGACATTGGAGTTTTTCTCAGCGGAGGGCTCGATTCATCAACCATTGTATCACTTCTTCACAGTCATGGAGTGGATGGATTAAAGACTTTTTCTTTTAGATGCAGGGGGGAGAGTTTTGACGAATCCGGCTATGCCTCTGTTGTTTCTTCTGCATTCAATACCGATCATCGCCTGATTGAATATCTGCCAGAGGATATTCTTCTTGCAGAAGAGATGGTATCTTTCATGGATGAACCATTTTGTGATGTGGGAATAAACATTGCAAGTTATCTTTTAGCACGTTCAGCAAGAGGTGAGGTCGGAAACATCTTCACCGGAGATGGTGGAGATGAGCTCTTTGCCGGACATCCGGTATATATAGCCGATAAGACTGCAAAGATTCTTAAGCCTATTCCAGGGTTTATATTGTCACCGCTGTTTTTGATGGGCAGAATGGTTCATGACTCTGAGAAGAAGAAGGACTGGAAGGTAAAGTTAAAACGTTTTTCTGAAAGCTATCGGTTTCCCCCAGAACTCGGCACTCACAGGTGGCGTGTCTATTACAGCCATGATGAGCTTGCACGTATTTTAAATCCTGAATTTTATGATAAGATCGATCCCGACCTCATCTATGAGGATATTATCCGCTTTAACACAGAAGCGGATGGATTTGACAGCCTGAGCCGTTCTCTGTACAGCGACTATCAGACTGTTGTTCAATTCTATTTAATGAGGATGAATCTGGTCAGATCGCTGGGCATGGCAGTAAGGTTTCCGATGTTAGATGTAGATCTAGTGGAGTACTGTGCTACTATCCCATCTAATTTAAAGATAAGGGGATTTTCAGACACAAAATATATAGAAAGGGTTGCCGTTAGGCCAATACTACCTGGTCAGATAGTAGATCGCAGAGACAAACTCGGACATTCTATACCAATGAAAAACTGGATACGGCACAACAAAAAAGTCAGAGAATTTTTCTTTTCCATTCTTTCAGAAGAAGTGGTTAGAAAGAGGGGTATTTTTAATTTTTCCTATATAGAAAGATTGCTTAGGAGTCATATAAAAAGAAAAGAGAATAATTCTCACCGATTATGGGCACTACTGATCTTGGAGTTGTGGATGAGGAGCCTTACTGGAAGATAAGAATAGATCATGAAGGAAAATAAGAGAAAAAGGAATGTTTTACTGAACTTTGCCAAGACGGTCATTGTTGTGGGGATGGTCTATTTTCTCATCAAGAGGACAGATGTTTCTCGGCTCTGGAGTGTCATAGCCGATTCCAGCCCTGGATTTCTGATGCTTGTTATATTGTGTCTCTTGGTCGAGAAGATATTTATGACTGCAAGGCTGTATGTGGCACTCCGATTGAAAGATATCCATATGCCCTTTCTTTCGATATTAAAATACAATTTTATAAGCATTTTTGTAGGAATATTTTTACCAACAAAACTTGGTGTTGATGCAATGAGGATATTCTATATTTCAAAGTATACAGGTCAGACAATCCATTCTTTTTCCTCTGTTGCTCTCGACAGGTTCATCAATATGACAATAATTACTCTCTTTGCATCCACGAGCTATTTTTTTGGAGGATACATTTTTAGCCGTCAAGACTTATTGATTGCTCTTGTTCCCATGTGGGCAGGTATAGCATCGGTTTTTATTTTTATGTCAAAGAAGTTGCGGACATTTATTCGAGGAAGAGTGGCAAATATAAAATTTTTGAAAAAGATAATAAGTTGGATTGGAGAGGTTGTCCGCTCTTTTTATGAATACAACTCCTATAAAAGATATATTCTCTACCTGTTCTTTCTTGCTCTTGGTTTTCAACTTGTAAGAGTTGCTGTTGTATATTTTCTGGCAAGGAGCCTCGACATGAAGGTCCCCTTTGATTATCTTTTTATCTTTTTGCCTGTTGTGGTTATACTGGGAATGATTCCCCTTTCAATTGCAGGCATTGGTATCACACAGGGGGGCATAGTCTATCTTTTTGAATCAATCGGTATAAGCAGAGAGGAGGCCCTTGGTTTTTCGATAATGATATATGTGCTCAGATTGATACTAAATTTGCCAGGACTCTACTTTTTTTACAGGGAAGGATTTGATACGATTGCCTCATCAATCGCAAGGCAGGAAACTTCATCATAGGAAAAATTAGGAGGATGTGTTATTTCAACAACAATTGGACATATGATAGCAGGCTCGGGTGTGGCATCCTTGACACTGAAAAAGAAACAGATGAGAAGCCTGCTCGTCTGGGTATTTATATTTTTACTGGCAAATCTTCCAGATTTTGATCTTATTTTTGGGTATCCTGCAGGCAATCCGAATTTATATCATCACAGGTGGATGCACAGCCTTGGATTTGCTGCTGCAGTCGGTCTTGTAGCCGTTATTTCCTTTTATTTTTTAAAAAGGAAGAATTTTTTAAGGCTCAGTCTCACAGCATTTCTTCTGGTTGTTTCACACCTTTTGCTCGACTATTTTACAAAAGATGTGAGTGCTCCTTATGGTCTTCAGCTCTTCTGGCCTATTAACAACAACTTTTACATCTCCTCATTTACTATATTCAGGGATGTGAGCAAGGCCTCTAGCAGTGAGGCATTCATAAAGAGTCTATTTTGCTGGCACAACTTCTGGACAATTGTTACAGAGATAATGATAATTGGCCCATTTACAGCATTTATATGGTTCATTAGATTTGGAAGAAGGAGAAGGCTCAGTGATTAATGAAGAAGAAAAAATCTACCTCTCTGTTGTTGTGCCGGTTTATAATGAAAAGGATAATGTGGTTCCACTCTATAGATCAATTAAGAGAGTATTAGAAAATATAGAAAGACCATACGAGATAGTGTTTGTTGATGACGGCAGCAGTGACGGTACGGCAGAGAGGCTCAGAAAACTTGCTGCACAAGATCTGTGGTTTCGTGTAATCATATTTCGCAGAAATTTTGGACAGTCCGCCGCTCTTGCTGCTGGATTTGAGAGAAGCTCTGGAGAAATTGTGATTACCATGGATGGTGATTTGCAAAACGATCCTGAAGACATCCCCGATATGCTGAAAAAGTTTGATCAGGGTTATGATGTGGTTGTAGGATGGAGGAAGGATCGAAAGGATAAATTCCTTGTCAGAAAACTTCCATCTCGTCTTGCAAACAGGTTGATATGTTCTGTTACAGATGTAAAACTGCATGATACTGGATGTGCGCTGAAGGCATTCAGGCGGGAGGTGATCGATGGGATAAAGCTCTATGGAGAGCTTCATCGTTTTATCCCGGCCCTTGCAAGGGTGGAGGGTGCACGGATTACAGAGATAGTTGTACACCATCATCCCAGAAGACATGGGAAGTCAAAGTATAATCTCACGAGAACATTCAGAGTATTAATGGATCTTTCGAGTTTGAATATTTTTTTAAAATATCTAAGGCGTCCTCTCCAGTTCTTTGGAAAGATTGGACTGGGTTTTTTGATTTCTGGTCTGGTACTGGCATTTTTCATAGGTTACAGAATGTTTGTTGATTCTGTGGAGTTGATTGATTTAAATGTTCTGGTTACTCTTCTGTTTTTACTGTGTGTTGCAGGATTTCAGTTTCTATTTATTGGTCTTGTGGGATCTTTAATAGTAAGAACAGGTGACCGAAGGGGAGGCACGATGAAGCCGTTTGTTATACATAAAGATGGGGGAGGTAATGAGAAGTAGAAATAACAGCTCAGAGAAATTTTCGATGATATCTGTCATTGTATCTGTACACAATTTTGGAAATGAAGTCGATTCTCTATACCAGAACCTGAAAAGGATTTTAAAGACCATTAACGATCCTTTCGAGATACTCTTTATTGATGATGGCAGCAGTGACAATACGTATCAGAGATTGGAAAAGATAGCAGAGAAAGACGGCAGGGTTTGTGTTGTGAGAATGAGATCGATGTTTGGAGAGGCCGCATGTTTAGATGCAGGTCTCAAATATTCAAAAGGGGAACGAATCATTTTCATAAGCAGCAGAGTCAGGGTGAATCACGAGAAAATACCTGCCATAATAGAGAGGCTCAAAGAGGCAGACATGGTCGTAGGATGGCGTCATCCAAGAAGTGACGGCATTTTCAACAGATTGATTTCATGGATTTTCAATAGATTGACATCTATAATCTCCAGTGTCAAACTGCACGACATAAACAGTGGTATTGTGGCAACATACAGGTCGGTACTTAATAACATATCGTTTTATGGAAATCTCTATAACTTTATTCCAGTCCTGGCAGGTCAACAGGGATATGTTGTTGTTGAGGAGAAGATCGAACAGATGAAGGGAAGATTTAGAAAGTCGAGATATCCTAAGGAGTATCTTCAAAGGATGCTGGATATGATTACAGTTTTTTTTCTGTCCCGTTACTCAAAGAAACCGATTCACTTTCTCGGATTTATAGGATCCCTTTTTATAATGTTTGGTGCTGGAATTGAAATATACCTATTTTTCTACAGGATACTCCGTTTTGGAGGAATAGCAGGCAAGCCGCTTCTGTTGCTCGGTGCTCTTCTTCTGGTGATCGGTATCCAGATGGTGAGCATTGGTCTCTTAGGTGAGATGTTAATATTTACACATGCAGGAGACATAAGGGAGTATAATATAAAAGAAGTCATCAATGAAAGGAAGAGGTAATCGTGAAATTGATAATTCAAATTCCATGCTATAATGAAGAGAAGACACTGCCCCTGACCCTGCGAGACATACCAAGAAAATTCAGAGGGGTAGATGAGGTTGAAATATTGATTGTTGACGATGGAAGTACAGACAGGACTGTTGAGGTTGCAAGGGAGGAAGGGGTGGATCATATAGTTCGATTGACAAATAATAAGGGATTGGCAGAAGGTTTCATGACAGGGATTGATGCATCGCTTCGTCTGGGAGCAGACATTATAGTCAATACAGATGGTGATAATCAATACTGTGGAGAGGATATTCAGAAACTGATCGATCCGATTATCGATGGAAAGGCCGATATGGTCATCGGGGACAGGAATGTAAAGGAAATTGCTCATTTCTCATTTTTAAAAAAGATTCTTCAGCTTGCGGGAAGTTGGGTTGTCCGACATCTTTCTGGAACCGATATTCCAGACGTAACAAGTGGTTTTCGTGCATTCAGCCGTGAGGCAGCAATGCGGCTTAATGTTATATCTCGTTTTACCTACACTCTTGAAACAATAATTCAGGCTGGTAAGAAGAATATTGCAATTACACATGTTCCAATAAGAACAAACAAGAGGACGCGGCCCTCGAGGTTGTTCTCCAGTATTCCCTCATATATCAGGCGATCTATTTCTACAATCACTAGGATATGGATGCTGTATGAACCAATGAAGATATTCATGTATATTGGAGGTTTGATATTTATTGCTGGGCTGGTTGTTTCTGTAAGGTTTCTATATTTTTATTTCACAGGAAGCGGGTCGGGCCACATTCAATCGTTAATACTATCTGCGGTGATGATGATAGTCGGGTTTCAAATAATCATGATCGGATTTCTGGCAGATATAATATCGGCAAATCGCAGATTAATAGAGGATGTGCTCTTGAGATTGAAAAGGATGGAGCTTTTTAAAAGAGAGAAGGCAGGCGGTAAAGATGGAAATTCTGAAAGATCCGGTTAGTCTTTATATCTTCTCTGCGGAGGGAATGGTTAGATGCGAATAACAATGATCGGTACACTTCCACCAATAAAGGGAATAAGCGAATACTGCATTGAACAGGTACAGGCACTGTCAAAATATATATCTATCAGATTTATTAATTTTAAACACATCTATCCAAGAATGTTATATCCGCTGGATCCCGAGGAGAGGGATACTGTTTTTCGATTGAAGGATACAAGTAGCATAAATATTGATACAAGATTGAAATGGTATGATATTATCTGTACAATAAGGACCGGACTAGGAATAGATACAAAGATTGTACATTTTCAGTGGTGGACATCATTTTTGTTTATAGTCTTTTTCCCTCTGATTTTGTTTGCAAAATTGAGAAAAAGAAAGGTCGTATGTACGGTGCATAATGTTGTGAGTCATGAGTCAAATTTAGTCGATAGGTTGATATCCAGGACCATGATGCTACTCCCAGACAGATTTATTGTTCACTCAAATACAAATATGAGCCAGTTGGAACAGATTATGAACATTTCTCCCTCAAGAATAGAGGTAATTCCAATTGGAAGTTACGATTTCTACTTAGATGAGGTTATTAGTAAGAAAGATGCAAGAGAGTTCTTGAGGATAGATGAGAAGAGCAGGGTCATTCTATTTTTTGGTCACATAAGGGAATACAAGGGCATCGATACACTAATAGAGGCAGTGAATATTTTAAAAAATAAGATCGATAATTTGAAGTGCATAATTGCAGGCAAGAACTGGATCGACTGGGGTAAATATGAGGGGATGATTAAAAACTACCAACTGGAGGATTTTTTTGATCTCCATTTGAGGTATATACCCTCTTCAGAAATAAAGTACTTCTTTTTTGGCTCAGATGTTGTTGTGTTGCCATATAGACATTTTCATTCACAGAGTGGGGCAGGGAATGTTGCACTTGCATTTCACAAAGCTCTTATTGTAAGCAATGTGGGTGGATTGCCCGACCTTGTAAAGGATCATAATGTGATTTTCGAACCTGGAGATTATAGGGCTCTTGCAGAAACTCTCCTGAATGTTCTTAACGATAGTGGTTATTTGCAGAAGCTGGAGAGGGATTCTGTTGATATATCGTTCAGAAACGGATGGGATGGGATTGCTCGAAAAACCATAAAATTGTATAAGGATTTATTAAGATGAGGAGAATGAGTTGAAAGGCTCTTTAAGACGACCATATATTTCGGTCGTCATTCCGTCTTACAAACCGGATGATGTATTTAAAAAGTGTCTCGTCAGTGTTCTTAATCAGAGCTATACTGAGTCGTATGAAGTAATAGTTGTAGACAGTTCACCCTATGACATTGCTGAGAAGTATTCGAGTCTTTTCCCGGATGTCAAATTTATCCATTTGAGCAAAAGAACGCTTCCTGGTAAGGCACGATCAGAGGGGGCAAGAATTGCAAGAGGTGAGATTATTTTTTTTACAGACACTGACTGCATTGTTGATAGAGACTGGATAAAAAATCATCTTAAATTTCATAATAAGGGGTATCGGGTAGTCGGAGGAGGAGTGGCAAATGGTACTCCACATAGCATCATTGGAACAGCAGAGTATCTTTTATCATTCAATGAGATGAATGACAGGGCCAAGCCGTGTGAGGTGAAGGCTCATCCATCCTGTAATCTTTCTGTAGAGCGAAGTGTGTTTGATAAGGTAGGCTTTTTCCCCGATTTTATGAAGGGAGAGGATACTATTTTTTGTGACAATGTTATATCGACTGGTGAGAAGATCTATTTTAATCCCGAGGCCAGAATCTATCATAAAAATAGAGTTAAGTTCATGCAGTTTATCAGGAATCAGATATCTCTTGGCGAGGGATCAAATGAAACACGTCGAAGGACAAGGCGGCATGGATATTTTTTAATCAAACATCCATATCTTATACCAATGATTCCTCTCTTCAGAACGTTTGCTATTGGCAGAAGACTGATCGCATCGGATATAAGGCTCTTTATAAAATACATTTTGCTATATCCCCTCATATTTTTGGGACTTGTGGTTTATGTATGGGGATTTGTTAGAGGTCCTTATAGATCGGGCTTGAGTACAGAGAAGAGGAGATAATTTTTCGGCCATGTCTGAATTGAAAAAGGGAACAGCTTTTCTCATAACAGGATGGATCATTCAGCTGATTGCTGGTTATGTTATAAATTTTTATCTGGCAAGATCTCTGGGCCGTGAGGCATTTGGAATATATGGTGTTGTAATGTCTATACTCATATGGATTGAGATTGGAGCAATAAACAGTTTTCCTCTTGCCATTCAGAAGTTTGTATCTGCAGATGTGTCGAATGCCGGCGCGATAGTAAGAAGTGCATCACGTCTGCAGTTTTTTTTCATAATGGTTCTTTTTTTGATTGGCTTTGGTGCAGCGCCATACATAGCAGACACGCTGAAGGATGGATCTATAACTTTTTTCATTCGGATCGCAGTGGTCGATATTTGGCTCTATGGCTTCTTTTTTGTTTTTCAGTCT
>Ga0190359_1001221_pt1 | contig 16456 bp, 10 predicted proteins | sample 48721823_MG_FD_161269 | JGI IMG/M metagenome (GOLD analysis project Ga0190359, IMG submission 161269) | Hydrothermal vent microbial mat bacterial communities from Southern Trench, Guaymas Basin, Mexico - 4872-18-2-3_MG | ecosystem: Environmental > Aquatic > Marine > Hydrothermal vents >... | reverse complement strand
AACAAGTTCTTTGGGAGTTATGTGTTGACTATTAATTGAAGAATAATCGCCATGTGCTATCTCAAAATTTTGACAGTTCAAACAATCTAAATTGCATCCGACTGTAGCTACTGACAGAATTTTGTTATTTGGGAAGAAATGAAATAAAGGTTTCTTCTCTATAGGGTCTAGAGCTAAAGAAACGAGGTTTGAATAACTTAATGAATAAAGCATTCCATTAACATTTTTTCTAACTCCGCAAAAACCTGTAGAATTATTATCAATAGTACAAGCTTTTGGACAAAGCGTGCACAAAACTTTTTTGTTATCTAAGGTCTTATAAAAGAGGCACTCTTTCATGGCTTAATTTAAGGCAAGTAATCTTTTTAGGTTTTTGCTTTTTTAGTTCTATAACTAATGAAATCATTATAAAATGACAACTGTTCGAAACTTTTAATCAATGGTTAAAAACCTTTTAATATTTCTTTTAAGGATTAGATTAAAAATGGCTTTTTTATTCAGATCAAAAAAGAAAAAGGAAAAAAGTGAATCAGAGACTCCACCTGAACCACCAAAGCCAACGATTAAAAGCGATACTGAGAATCAACCTAAAACCAACACCGTTTCTGAAAATTCTAGTCAGGAAACCATTTCTAAACAACAGAACAGTGAGCAAGTAAAAGAAGAAGCAACACCTGTTAATCTGAACAATGCAGGTCAAGGAAATGAGGCTGTCAACCCAGAAGGAAAGGCAAAAGCTGCTGTTGATTTTGATTTAGATAAAGAATTAAAGGAATTGGAATCAAAACTTATTCAGAACATTCAACCAAAAGAAGGGATGGATAGTCCATCAACAGGGTTTGAAGATATTTTAGATGTTCCTCCTGAAGAAACACCTAAGCAAGAGAGCAATGAGATGATTAGTAAAAGTTCAGAAAGTATAATAATACACTCCAATAGAGAAAATGCGTATTTCATCAGGGATTCTGATTTAAAACAGCTGGTTGATGAAATTAACGAAATTCTTGCTAATAACAGTATATTAAAGAACAACGGTGAAGAGATTGAAGCAATTGAGCTAAGAAACAAAGAGATCACTCAAACACTTTTGAAAAATTGTAATGTTATGTTCAATAAAAGCATAGGTTGTGATGCGATAATAAGAGGTGAAAATAATGGATAATGTTCCTATTTTTTTAAGGATAGATGATTTCAAGAAATTAAAAAAGAATATTGATGAGATTAATGAGAAGGTAATCTTAACTGAAGATTTAATTAACGAACTAAAAGCTGCAAATGAGGAAGAAAAGAAAAGAATTGAGGCTTTTGAAGAGCAGCTATCTAAGATAAAAAAGGTTATGAATACAATTACCTCAAAGGTCAATTCACCTAACGAGGAATAAAAATGGCTACAAAGAAATCTAATCAAGAAACTACTTACGTAGGCATTTATGATGCTAAAGGGGTTCGTAAAAACCTTTTAATGAACGCTAAAGAATTATTAATACTCCTTAAAGATATTCAGCTAGAAAAATTAAAAAACAAGATTTCTTTAGAGAAGATAGGTCAAATTAAGAAGAACATTAAAGAGATTGAATCTTTAGGTAATTCAATAATAAGCTCGTTGCCAATTAAAAAGTTGGACAATTTAGTGATTAGATCACCAACTCAAACATCTACACAGACTAAAGAACAAGAAAAAGATAAAAATGATAATGAGCTTTACAGGATTGATTTGGAGATCCAGAGAATAGAACAACTTCTAAACAAAATTTAATTCTTTTATTTTTTACAAATCTTTAAAGAAATTCTAATTGAATTGCCAGTGTAAGTTGGCGTTGGAATTGTTTGCGCCGGTAAAGCATAAACAAACTTGTTAGTACAGTCACCTTCTTTAAAATAAAACTCCTTATCTGTCAAGTCACTAATATTCATTTCGTAGGCCAAATTATTGCTCTTCAAGAAAAATATCGCTGATTGATTAAAGAAATCTTTCAAATAATCCTCGACAAGTTGGCCATCATCACATTCTGTAATTAAGTCCTCACAAAAATAGGTTAAAAGACGTATAAGAGACATGTCTTCTTTACACGAAGTATATAAGTTGTTATTAAACAAAGTGTTATAATAGTTATCAGCGATTAGTATTACAGATGTTTGTTTTTCCTCTTTTGGCCTAAGATTATATGAAACAAACATGAAAATTATCAAGATAGCAAATACAATTATGAAGACCAATGCTAAAATTTCCGATTGTGATTTTTTATGCAATCAATCACCTCTCATAAAGTGTTATGTTTAAAGCAGCAATTGTTGATTTCCTTGAAGTTGCGTTGTAAACTAAAACAGGGAGCTGAAAATGGAAAATTAAATAATCTGTCAGGTCATCAGGACTATAATCATAAATATTATATCTTTGAATAACATCAAATGAACTATCTAAGACATATAAAGTAATATTTGAGTGTCCCAAGCTATCTCTTAAAATTTGTTCTAATTCAGGATGATCTTCTTTTAATTCAAGATAGGCTTTAATTTTGTATATATCAAAATATTCTAAATTTTCTGAACTAAATTGTTTTAGTTTGGTAATCGCTAATGCTTTTTGTAAAGCAAAGTCTGTTAAAGCATCATCTAAGGAGTTTCTCTCAGAACTGAAGATGAATTGAAACAATACAAATACAAGTGTAAAAAAGATAATTACAAAGAACAACAGTAATAACATTGTTTGCAAATTCTTCATTTGGGCTTTAGATGTTGCAATCATTTTCTTTTATCAGATAATAATCTTGATTAAGCAATGAAATGTTTGCATTTAAGGAATTAATTTGTGAAGGGTCAAAATCCAAATTTAAAATTAAAAAATTTATGTTGAACAAAGTATCATTAATTTCACTAACTAAATCCTTACATTCATCACTCGGTTCTAAATCATACAAATAAGATAATCGTTTAGATTCAATATGGTAGTTAAGGTTTGTAATATTTCTGATCTTATCAATCAGCGAATTATAGTTTCTTAAGTCATTTGAAATTATTGCAGAAATCATAGTGTATTTATCAAAAAAAGTAACGTTCTGTTTTGATGACAAGGTTACATTACCAAAGTTTTTATTTCCGCTAACTAACACTGAAATTATATTCTTGTGAGGGCTCGACTCTACGGAATTATAATCTGAGGGCGAATTGAAAAAGACGACATAACATAAATTTTTTCTTCCACAGATTTGATAAATTGTGTTTACATTATCTACATATCGCTTATTTATTAACACTTCTTTTTGATTGCTGAGAGGGTTATGCGAAACGTCTGGCAATTCAGAAAAAAATAATTGAGCTAAAGGGTCTGAGCTGTTATATATTAAAAGGGTATAATCTGAAGGGAATAGGTATAAATAATCAACATATTGTATCGGAAACTTAGAACGTTTGTTAAAAAGTGTTATCGATTGAGTTTTCATATAAGACGGTGCAACAATCAAGTTAGAACCTATTGCAATCGTTTTCCTTAACTTAGGGATTATTAAGTTCTCTGAATCAAATGAAAATTCTGTTGGTTGATTAAGTTTAATCTGCTTAACATAATTGCTTTCTGCATACAGATCCTTTAGACTTAGCTCAAGATAGTTAGTAGCTTGATACGAGTTTTTCTCTTGTGAATAAGATAGAAAGACATTACCTAATTTTAAAACAATTATGAAAATGATTATTCCAATTATAATCGATAGAATTGTGTTAAAAGAGATAGATATTTGCGCTTTTTTTAGAAGACTCATTTTACATCCACAGCATCTCCTTTAGAAACAAATGTGAAGTTAAAATAACCTAGCATTGATAGATTAAAACACTTCTCTTTGGCTGAAAGGCTTAATGAAAGCTTAGTTAAAGGGATAAATTTTTCTCTTGATAAAGCAAAAACGTTCTTATCCTCATTAGCAATCACTTCACTATAGGGTGCTAGAACTGTAAGAGAGCCTGGTGCATCTTCATCATAAAAACATATCGTATCAAAATTTGAAGTGATCTTAACTGGAATCTCTGAATTATATGATAAACTCAATGCTCTCTTATATGCTGATTCCAAATCAGAAACAAACTGTTCTTTTTGTATGCTAACAAAATTTGATAATAACAGAGATAAACCTTTTGTGCCAACAAACACTATTGCGATAATAATCAACAAAGTTAATATAAATCCAAAGCTTAATTGTATTGCTCCTGTTTTAGTTCTCATTTTTCAAACTCCTTAAAAAGATCTTCATCGTTATCTTCTTTTGATGAATCTTGAGATTCAAAAGCGTCGAATATCTTTGATTTTTCTTTTATTTTTTTATCAAGTTTCTCAGATATTTTTGGTTTAACATTCTTTTGAGATGATTTGGTTTGTGTAACTTGTTTATTAGTATTAGTTTTTGTGTTTTGAACTTTTTGAGTACCTTGTTTTTGTATAACTTTTGGTGCTTTTGTATGACGAATCGCATTATAAACTGGAGGCTCCTTCTTTAAAATCTTTCTATAAACAAAATCAATGATGCCATACTTTTTAAGGAAATACCAGACTTTGTCAATAATACCATATTTGTCAAGCAAATCCAGGATTTTATCACGAAAGATGTAAGATAATGTAGCTAACGCTCCCAAGATAATTAATGTTATAATCAAACCCAAATGAGATCTTTTATTTGGTACCACTGGATTAGTGCCTCTCTCAATTTCTTTTCCATCACTAAAACCATCACCATCGGTATCAGGATTTCTTGGGTTTAGCCCTGTATACCTCAATGATAATTTATATTCTTCCAGATTAGATAATTCGTCGTCATCAAAATCTAACAGGGCATCACTTGCATCGTTCTTATCAAGATCATACAGGTCCTCCCAATAATCTGGTATGCCATCAGCATCACTATCTTGATCCTTATCTGAGCTGGAAGAACCTTCACAGGTATGAGTATCTAAATCACAATTGCGTGAACGGCAATCAGTATCTTTGTCACATTTTTTTCCAGTCTCGCAAGGCGCACAATCTCTACCACCACAGTCTACGTCTGTTTCATATCCATTTTTCTTATTATCTTCACAGCTAGGATCAACACATTTGTTATCAATACAGTTGTTTGATTTACAGTGGTCATCTTTTGTGCAAAACTTTCCGTTATCACAGAGCTCGCAAGGTCCGCCACAATCTATGTCTGCTTCAAACTCGTCTTTTTCATTATTATTGCAAAGCTCCTCATCATAACATAAACCGCGATTACACACACCAGATTTACAATCTGATCCATACTTACATTGTTTTCCGGCATCACAAGGATTACACACGCCGCCACAATCTACATCTGTTTCTTCACCATCTAACACACCATCAAAACACAAGTCTTCGGAAGTACATTGTGTTGTCAAAGATGCATCATAATCATCACAATCAGGCCCTAGATCACATCCTAAACCATAACCATCGCCGTCCATATCTTTCTTACAACCGTTTTCACAAAGAGTGTTTCTTGTAGGGTCTCTATCATTACAATCATTACCCCAATAACAGTTGTCGCCATAACCATCTCCATCCCAATCAAGAACACATCCACAGCCAATATGAATTGTATCGTCATTATCATCACAATCTCTGGAACCAAACAACTCGCCAGAATCAATGAATTTCTGGTTTGCAACCTTTTCACAATAACCATCATTGTCCTTGTCATTACCTACATCTTGAGGACAAGGATCTTCACTATCTGATAAGCCATCACCATCTGAATCAGTTAAACATGAGCTACCGTTCCACACACAAGAAACGTTATCTAAACAAGGATTTTTTTCACAATCTTGTTGATTAAGATAGTCCGCGCAAGATTCTTTAGAATCACAATCGTCGCAGAACTGAGTACCTGCCGAATAAGATAAAGCACAGTTGCCGAAATCACAATATGAACAATGCAATGAATCACAGCCCTGCGGCATATTAAATGCATTTTCACAGACATCGCACGAAGGACATTTACAGTAGGTTGAATTTAAACAACTTGGGTCCGCGCAGTTAAGAGGGCAACCAGGGTTCTCTTCACCATAACCATAAACCTCGCATCCTGGCAACAATTCTTCACATTGGTCTAAACTATCACAGACACCATCATTATCAGAATCTATAGCGACGCCGTTACTATTAACTCTACAGCCAAGATGTGTTGCCGGTTCTTCATCAGTGTTATCTAACACATTATCATTATCCATATCTAAATCAATACAATCAGCTCCGCACCAGAATCCGTCTTTTGTCTTAAAACGCTTTTTCCCATTAACAGTTGTAGGATTCGAGAAATCACAAACCCTTGGGTCATTATCCTTATCCCAATCATCAAAACCATCATCAATCCAACCATCATCATCATTATCTACACCGTCACAAACATGTTCAGGGACTCCTTCATCAGTTAAGCCATCGCAATCCTCGTCGCCATCGCCTTCTACCTCTTGAGAAGGTTGTGTTACACCTTCACAAACATCTGAAAGAATTCCATTATTGCAGATCTGAACGCCCCAACCGCAGTTAGTCCTGCAATCACTATCACTAAAACAACTACAAGTTTCGTCGATTAAGCCGTCACAATCATTATCCTTAGAATCGCACAATAATGGGTTTAAATCTGAAGATTCTTCAAGAACTTCAGGACCTTCAAATCCCAAACAAGTGGTCCAAACTCCAGATATGCATTGTTGCTCGCCCCATTTGCAAGCGCTCTTGTAAGTTCCGCCAAAACTAAAAACGAAAGAAGTTGAATCCGGGCAGGGCATTGTTTCTCCTTCTACGCAAGGACAACCTTCATCAACAGAACCATCGCAATCGTTATCCAAATAATCTCCACAAACTTCTTCCTCTGGCCCTATAGCATCAACACATACAGACTTAAATTTAAAATCTGCACCACACTCCCTATAACCTCTTTCGCATATGCCTAAATCGGTCCCGCAAGGGACGGTTTGATCAGGTAGACAACTGCACTCATCATCAATTATACCATTACAATCGTTATCAAAACCGTCACAATATAGCCCTTCAAGGTTCTTTTCAGCTTCATTCTCAACCTCAGGACCAACAAAATCAAAGCAAACATCTGACCAAGTATCGTTTATGCACCTTTGAATTCCTTGTTTACAAACAGAAAGTTCAGTATAATCAAGGAACGGATTACCACACGCTCTGAAATCGTCAGTAATGCAAGGGCAATTCTCATCAACTAAACCATCACAATCGTTATCCTTAAGGTCGCACTTAGAATTGGCACCTTCACTGTAATTTTCCCTAGGATAAATGTGTTTATCCCGATCATTACAATCAAAACCGCCTTTAAGAACAAAAGTTCTACCTTCTAAAGTGATTGTAGTATTGATCAAATCTTTGTTTGCTTCCATAAAACAGAAGCCATCACTATCATAATCATTCTGTGAATCAAAGGGGCAAGGGTCTTTACTGTCTGGTAAGCCATCACCATCATTATCTGTATAACACTTATCTTCGTCATCATCCCAGGCACATTGCGCTAATAGGTTACACGAATTAGAGCCGCAACTCCTAGCATCTTGATATGATTCACAGGAATGCACTGTTGAACAATCCAAACACGATCCCGAACTTTCCTGGTAATAACAACCGCAACCCTGAGTGCATTTAGAATAATCGCAAGTGGTCCCATAGAAATCCTCACAAGTTGCACAGTCACACTGTTCCTGACAGTAAGGATCTCCAAGACAACTACTGTCTAAACAATCTACTGGACAACCTATCAAATCTTTATTTGGATAATCATAACCATTAACTTCGCATTCAGGATTGAGGGTAGGACATTTGTCCAATCCATCACAAACACCATCATTATCAGAATCTATAGCTAAACCCAGTTCAGATTGACCTGTCTTGTGAACTATACAGCCAATAACTGTCCTGTTATCTTTATCTACGACCTCGCCTGTAGAGGTAAAGTCAACAACTCCATCATTATCCACATCTAAATCAACGCAATCAGCACCGCAATACTTAGCATCATATCTGTATCCTAATTCAGAAAGCTTTATGTCTGATTTTATCTTAAAATAATGATAAGTTTGACCGTCAATTATTTTTGAATCATATTGTGAATAATCACATATTTGATTGGTGTTGTCTTTATCAAAATCTGGCCAACCTTCATCAACAAAACCATCGTGATCATCATCCAGTCCGTTACACAAGTATTCTTTTTCAACGTCTTCATCGATTAAACCGTCACAATCATTATCTAAACCGTCAGGAGTAGTTTCAACAATCTCGTATTTTCCTGTAGAGTTATATTCACTGATATTACAATCTAAATCATAAAAGCCAACTCCCTCGCAAACCTCAACGCAATGCTGTATAGTGCCATTACAAACTCCGTTTTGAAGGAGGCAAGGCCTAGTCTCTCCAGGAGTACAAATTCTCGTTGGATCTGTTTTCAAATCTATGGAATTAACAACACCTACATTGCCTGCAGCATCCTTAATGAAATACTTCAAAGTTTGAGTGTCAGGATCACTAAAATCTATAACATTAGATTCATATAACTCGCAAGCAGAGATTGTTGTTTTATCTTCAAATTTGGTCCACGAAAGATGGTCATCATCACATTTTGAACCCGAACAAACATATATTGCATACTTATCAGGTAATTGCTGACCAGGGATCAAAAACACGGAGTCTCCAAAGATGTTCTTTTTATCTGAGACTACAAACTCTAAAGAATCTTTAAGTCCAAAATTGTCTGGATAAAAGGATTGAACCAATCTTATTTCTGGAGGGTATATATCAGATTCACATTGGGCTTGCTTAATAGGATCCGTAAATGTACAATCAGGATAATTGTCCTTTAAATCAATGTCTTTAACACATTTCCAAGTACCAAAAGCGTTAACGTAATCGCAAACACCAAGTCCGCAAAAATCATCACTTGGTGTTATCTCATGAGTTTCTGGGTCAATTTCCGCACTTTTTCCACTTTCTCCAATACACAATTCTTTTTGCGTATAATTAGCACAGGAGCTCACTAAACCACAAACCGCGCAGCCAGAGAATCGAGGGTCATCGTGAAATAGATCGTTACAGCTAGTGTATACACTCGATGTAAACCGCTCACAATCACCACATTGTATACTCGAAGGGTCAATACAAGTTCCTAAGCCTAATTCATCATTAATTGAGATCCATTCGCAACCGGCATCTGAAAGAGCAAATCCACATTCATCCTGCTCACAAGCATAACGTGATTTGTAGGAGTAACAACTTTTGAACAAATAAGGGGCTTCACATGATAAGCAAAGACCTGTTAAGCCGACGCCTTCCTCAAAATAACATGCTGCTTGTTCATGGCAAGAATCCCTTTCCGGATTTATACCCAAATCATAATTAAAGCTTTCACATTCTGCGCCTCGTGAACAAGTAACCTTACCATCACTTTGTCTTACACAAAAATGATTGGAATCACAAGTTGCCGCGGGCTGAAGCTCGTTGTTTCCATCGCAATAAAATCCATTACCTTCCTTTCCATCAAGACCAACAATTAAATTTGACAAATTCCCAATAAAAGCAACTTCATCACTATAGCCAAAATACCCCATATATCTCAGATAATATGACCTATCAATACAGAATTGGCCTGGAGGGTGAAGCCAACACTCAACATCACCCGTATAAATTTCACCTGTGCGTATTTCAAAAGTATGACCTGTCGTGTATGTCGCATTTATAACATATTCATAAGTCATAGAAAAATTAAAGGTTGTGTCTTCATAATGAGGCTCAAAAACATTGTCTAAATACTCCACGACACCAGTATCAACATTAACACGAGAGATGTTATAGCTCACCAGCTCATTGTTGCAGACATCACTCCAATCCAGAATTATTTTTCTAGGATAACCTGAATAATCAAAAGTGTAAGTTAAATGCGAAAGCGGAGTTGTTGGATTTTCTGAGTCAAGAGTACATTCCTCGGTAATAGGTAGAGGTCTATAATCTTCACAGACATCTGAACAAGATTTCTCTTCCAGAGGATGACTCTCCCCCTGACAGCTAATGTTTACTGTTACTTCAGAACTTTTAACCTCAGAACCATCATAAATACAACAGCAAACAATTTCACATTCGGGTAAAGAACTACAATCATCAGCAGTATACTCATTATTTTCACAAGCAAGATCGCCCTCTTCACAACAGGAACTCACAGACGCATCACTACACAAATATGCACTATCAGGATTAAGGCAACAACCTGCAGAAACTGAATGACTTTCTGTTAAAAGTATTAAAAAAGAAAACAGTGCTAAAAATAGCAAAACAGCAAAAAATCGGGCTTTTTTTTCTCGTAGATTCATTCGCTTAGAGCTCATAGCAACCACACATCTGACTTTTAAAAATTAAATAGGAAAGGTTTTCAGCAAAAAAATCGCATATAAGCAATTCCTATTCCTAAACTGCAAAGCTCTTTTTAAATATTTTTCTCAAATAAAACAATTTTTAGGATGATTTAGTTGTCCTGAGCATCCGGAAAGTTTTCTTTTAAAGAACGATTTGCTTCCTGTATTAGTTCATATGCGACATCTAAATCATTATTAGAAATCTGTTCATCGAGAGAATCTAAGAGCTTGTTGAAATGATTGCTATCAATCTTAGCAACTGTCTTTTGTGCATTGGAATTATCGTGATTTTTATTGGTTTCAGATATATTACTTTCCTTATTCACATCGTCTGTTTTCTTGTTTGTGTTTTCAAGTATAGTCTCGGTATTTTTATTTTCATACCCAATATTGTTGCTTGATTTTGAATCAGTATCTTCTATCGAAGTTCCTTCATTGTTGTTATCCTTAAGCTTTTTTGCAAGCTCTTTAAGCTCTCTTAATTCTGCAGACATTTGTTTCTTTGAACGTTTTCCGATAAGTTTCTTTGCTTCTACAATGATTTGCTTTGCTTCATTGAAAGAATCATTCAGTAAAAACTCATCAACAACTGTAATTAAATCATTTAACGAGAAGTCATCAATATTATCCATCACAGTGCTAATCTTTGGTTTAATTTCTTTGTTTTTGAAGGCACTTGTATCAGAAGTAGTAGTTTCGTCTGATGGGTGTAATGAATCTTTTATTTTAGAAATTGCAGCTTTAATCTCTTTAAACTCTTTGTTCCTGGATTCAGTTTGCTGCGTTACTTGTTGTCCTATAACCTGCGGGTTTTGAACATTTTTTAAAGAAGACTTGGAGTATTGAATTCCCTTAGAAGCAGGTTCTGAAGGTTGGAGTTCATTTAACTGAGAACTGAATTCTTTAAGTGAAGCGCTTAAGGATTCTAAGATATCTTGTTTTTCATTAGATGCTTCTAATTTAAAGTCTGTAGTTGATTCTTTAAAGGATTGGGGTTCTTCGATAGTGGTAGAAACACTTGGACTGTTTTTGATTGTCTGTTGTGGAGTAGATTTTTGTATTTTTGGTTTGGAGCTTGATTCAGAAAGCTCAGCAAGAACTTTGTCGTGCAATTTGATATTCTCAAGGAGCAGGTTTAGATTCCGTTCTTCTTCTTCCCTACGTTTCTTTAATAATTCTAATTTCTTCTGAAGGATTTCGTGCTCTTTCTTCAAAAGTTCTCTTTCTATATCAGCATACCTTGACATAGTTGATTTCTGTTGTTGTTCTAAATCAAGTATCTTTTGTTGCTTTTGTTCAATACTCTGTTTGGCTAAAGGTTGTGATTCTTTTGTAATAGGTTTATTATTTAAGAATGCTTCTTCATTTACTTCAGGTTTAACCAAATCAAACAATCCTTTCTCAGCAGATGATATTTTATGCCTATCATCTAAAGTTGGAGGTGGCAACGTTAAAAGATTATTGTTCTTCTGTTTCATCTGTTCTAATTCTTGTTTTAATTCAGAAACATAATTAAAGAAATCATCATCAGTTTTGAGTTGTTCTGAACTTGCTTTTTTATAGGAATCTGTGGGTTGACTAAATCCTTCAGTAAGTATTTCTTGAGTCAATGGAGGCTCAGAACTTTGATTTTTATCTTCTTGTATTAAAGAACTATTATCTTGATTAGATTCATCAGCTAATGCTTTTTTGATAAGTTCCTCTGTTCGTGTTTTTTGAGGTTCGGAACTTAAAGATGACTCTGATTCTTCCTTAGCTAGCTGCGTTTTTGTTTCATTAAAACCTGCTTTATTAGGCTCCTGTTCAGAAACTGTTCCTGTCTCAGACACAGTTTCCTTAACAACATCCTCGAGAGGTTCGCCTATAACAATATTGATTTTCTTAATTATCTTGTTTAGCTCTTGTTTATCTATAGCTTTCAATCGATTCTCGAATTCTGGTTTTGAATAAAGATATTCTTCAAGTGCATCAGTAAATTCTGATTTATTAGAACAGCTAAAGAAGATAGCGAGTTCTTGTTCAGAAAGCTTGTTTTTATAGAGAGCTTTTAGGATCTCATCTTTCTTTTGTGCGAATTCTTCTTCAGACAACAAAGGCAATTGATCAAGAATGTGAGTTAAACTTTTCTTGGTTTGTTGTTCAAACCCTGTGTTTGAATCATCTATTTCTTCATCCTCATCTATTTCTTCATCACTAGCATTCTCTTTAGAACTCTTAGATGAGAACCAAGATTTCAAATCCTTTGATTTTTTGGTTTTCTCTTTTTTCTTTTTTGAATCTTTTTTTGCTTTACCTTCTTTAGTTGAAGACAATGTCAATGATTGTTTGGTTGAATCTTTAGTCGAGATGTCTTGAGGTTTATCTTCTCCAGCATCTTTTTTAGTACCATGATCCTTTAACAAATCTAAATCTTCATGTTCTTCTGGTTCAATGGATTTACCATAAAGCATAACGTCCTTTATCCTAGTATACATCTCGCCCATAACTGATTGAATTTCCTCCCTTGTTTCACATAACATCAGCTTCTCAGCCAATTCAGGATAGCCTAAAACATGTTCTATCCATTTAGAGATGTTCTTTCTCTTATGGAGGGGCAAAATTAACAAATTAAACTCTTTCTCTGGCAAAGATTCTACAAGATTCTTTAGTTCTTCTAAAGACCTAACCTTAGCATCCCCAATCCTTATGCTTTTATCTGGCTCTACAAGCCTGAGAATTTGTATCGCTCGCATTTGCTCCTCTGATTCTGAGGTTAATGCGCCAGTCTTTTCTTCTTTTGTTGCTTCTTTCTTAGTATCTTCAACAGCAGAATCATTAACAACTGATTGCTTTGGTGATTCTTGTGAATCATCTTTAACAGCCTTAGATTTCTTTGGAGAACCTTTTAGAGTTAAATCGCCATAGACCTCTCTTATAACATGAATTTTATCGAGTAGTTTATCTTTTTCACCTATCAAAGATATTTCAAAAGACAGAGCAGTTTCAGGTAAAACTTTGTCTATAAAGTCAATAATTTTCTTTTTTATTGTATCACGATTGGTTTTAAAAAAATCATCATCAATATCTTTTAGAAAGTATTCTATTTCAACTATCGATTTAAAATCTTTTAACTTTACAGTCTTGTGTTTCCTCGTTGTTTTTGGTTTAGATTCATTATGCACTTTAAGTTGTTCTAGTTCTTGTTTTAGTTCATTAAGTAATTCATTATCATCTTTTAAAGAAGCATCATCTAAGTTTATTTCTTCATCCAAATCTGGCAAAGACTTTCTACCAAAAAATCCAAAACCCCCCATCGATAAATATTCTTTAATGGAGGTTTATAATTTTTTGTATCCATTAAAGAGTTGTTTCAAAGATTCTTGAAAAATAAAAAACTAAATAAAACAAAAGTGAAAGCTGGCTGAAAGTTAATTTAGAAAGCAAATAGATTTAAAAAGAGGAAGCAAGTAAAAGATTGTAAATATCAATAATTCAATAAACAGAATTAAAAATTATTAAACAAAATGCACAACTATCCTTTTTTTGAGATTGAGGAAAAGTGGAAAAAACTATGGCTTGAAAGAAAGATTTATCGGTTTAAAGAAGGAGCAACAAATCAAGAAGTTTTTTCTGTAGATACTCCACCACCTACCGTTATAGATAAGATGCACTTAGGACATTCTTTTGGTTATACACAGTTAGACTTCGTTGCAAGATTCAAGAGGATGTTAGGTTACAATGTTTTCTTCCCTTTTGGTTTTGATGACAACGGGTTACCAACACAAGCTTTAGTTGAAAAGTCCACTGGGAAAAAAGCTGAAGAAATGAACAGGTTGGAGTTCATTGAATTATGTTTAAAGGAGACTCACAAATTTGAAGAGATTCTCAAAAACGAGTGGATATCTTTAGGCATTTCTGCAGATTGGGACAGATATTATTCAACGATTGATTCAGAAAGCAGAAGAGTGTCTCAATATTCCTTTATTGATTTGTTTAAGAAAGACAAGGTCTATCTAAAAGAAGCGCCGTTTTTTTGGTGTGACACATGTAAAAAAGCGGTCTCGCAAAAGGAAACCAATCATCTAACTGAGAAGGTAACATTCTACAACGTTCGATTTAAAGTTGATGATAAAGATGATTTGATTGTATCTATAAGCCGGTTAGAATTTCTAGCTGGCTGTGTCGCATTATTCGTAAACCCAAATGATCTAAGGTATAAAGATTATGTTGGAAAAGAAGCTGAAGTCCCGATATTCAAAACCAAAGTTCCTATTTTGACTGATAAGAGAATTAGTCCAAAGAGGGGTACAGGAGTAAAGATGTGTTCAACCTTTGCTGATAACTTTGATGTGGTGTTATATCTTGCGCACAACTTACCCCTAAAAAATATTTTAGATGAACAAAACAAACTTAATTCATTAGCTAGAGAATTTGAAGGAATGACAGTCTTTGATGCAAGAAATGCCATACTTGAGAAATTACAATCATTAAATCTTATCGAGAGTACTAGTGAAGGCGAAATAATTAATAGAACACACAAAGAATGTGGTAGTTTAGTAAAGTATCGTAGTAAAAAACAATGGTTTGTAAAAACGTTAGAACTAAAGGATAAACTAATTGATTTAGGCAATCAAATAAAATGGCATCCCATGTTTATGAAGAAGAGATTTGAGAAATGGGTTAACAGCTTAGAATGGGATTGGAACATTTCAAGACAGAGACATTTTGGGGTTCCTTTTCCAGTGTGGTATTGTGAAGATTGCGGTAACGTGATCTTAGCTAAAGAACAAGATTTACCCGTAGAACCGACAATAGATAAACCACCCTACACAGAATGCCCAAGATGCGGCTCAACAAAAATTTCTCCTGAAAAAGATGTGATGGATACCTGGGCTACAAGTTCATTAAACCCATTCGTCATAACTAACTGGTTAAAAGACAAAGGTTTCTTTAAGAAGATGTTCCCTTTAAGTTTAAGGGTTCAAAGCCACGATATAATTTACACTTGGTTAACTTATACGTTAGTCAAGAGTTACTTACATGAAAACAGTATACCTTGGAAAGAAGTGATGATTCATGGATTCGTTAATGATGAAGAGGGAAAGAAATTATCTTTATCAAAAGGAAATTTTAAAGGTGTCTTAGAATTAATCAATTCCTATGGTGCAGATGCTATAAGGTATTGGGCTTCTTGTAAGAATTTAGGAGAAGACATTGTACTTGATGAAAGATATTTGCGAAGAGCAAAAAAAGTTATGAACAAGTTGTGGAATGCTACTATTGTTGTTAAAAAGATAATTAAAAACTATGAAAAAACTAATTGCATACCAAAGTTAAGAACGATTGACAAATGGCTGCTTTATAAATTAGATCAACTTATTAAGAATTCTACAAAAAACTTTGAGGATTATAGATTTTCAGACGCTAGGAGAGATGTTGAACTCTTTTTTATTGAAGACTTTGCTAACCTTTATCTTGAACTAGCAAAAAAGGATATTTTAGAGAACGATAGTGAGATCACAAAAGCAATAGCTTTTACGGTCTATAATTCATTTTTAACAATTCTAAAACTATTCGCACCAATCATGCCGTACATCACAGAAGAAATCTATTCCCAGTTATTCGCGTCAAAAGAAGGGAAAGAAAGCATACATCTAAGCGAATGGCCTAAGGAATTAAAAATTGCTAAAGTTGAAGATTATGATTCTGGAGAATTATTTAAAGATTTAATTCATGAAATAAGGAAACTGTTGCATGAGAAGAAAGTATCTTCAAAAAATATATCTAAAGAAAATGTTTCAATTAAACTTTACTTTGGTAACAAAAAGTATTTGGAAATGTTCCAGAAAATTAAGGGAAATATTAAGCAGCTGCTCGGCATTAAAAATTTCGAGATAAGTGATACCAAGCTTAAAAAAGAAAGTCTTGTATATCACATCGGTGTTGAATTAAATGTTGTTTCATAGAATTAGCGAGTTAATGAACTTCGATAAGATTTATTCTTTTATACGTTCATAAGCTTCTTCAATCTTTGCCTTTTCTTTTTCTGACAAAGTTATTTGAGGCATGG